>ENA-OYDV01000008-OYDV01000008.1-human-gut-metagenome-genome-assembly--contig:-NODE-8-length-38962-cov-5.397898_pt1 | contig 38962 bp, 26 predicted proteins | sample MGYA00243554_ERZ652913 | MGnify/ENA primary metagenome ERZ652913 (study PRJEB26926, sample SAMN06164674) | human gut metagenome | biome: ENVO:00009003; feature: ENVO:2100002; material: ENVO:00002003...
TGCCCGCCGCGCGCAGCTGGCCGAGCGTCTCGACCAGACCCGGCGTGGGTTGGATTTCGGGAGCGTAGATTTCGCGGTAGATGGCCTCCTTCTCGTCGGCCAGCGCCGCGAGGCCCCGCGTGCGAATCAGCTCCTCGGGCAGAATGAGCCGCATGATGTCGTCGTTGCCCATGCCGTAGGCGTTGCCGAGCTTCGATTGCCAGTCGCGGACCCCGTAGCGGTCGCAGAAGATTTCGAAGGCCCGGATGTGGACCGGCGTGTTGTTGACCAGCACGCCGTCCATGTCGAAAATGGCTCCCTGTATCATCGTCTTCGGAAATTTTCCGCAAAGGTAGTCAATTCCCCGGGACGGCGGATGGGCGGCGGGTCAGAATTTGAGGTTGAGACTCAGGTTGACGGCGAAGTTCTGGATGTTCTGCCCCTCGACGGGCGAGCGGTGGGTGAGCCGCCAGATGCAGTCGATGCGCAGCAGGCGGAAGATGTTCTCGATGCCGAAGCCCGCCTCGATATAGGGCTCGGTGACCGACGACATGCCGCGCGGGAAGAGCAGCACGGCCTGCGTGGCGGGCAGACTGCCGTTGTTCTCGTCGCGGAGCGAGCCCCAGACCCCCTTGCAGACTAGCACCTCGCGCCACTTGAGCCGCTTGAGCAGCGGAATGCGCCCCAGCAGGTAGCCGTTGAAGTGGTGCTCGTAGAAGAACGCGAGCCACGTGTCCGACGCGAACTCGTAGTAGTTCATGCACGAGAAGGCGTAGGCGTCGTAGAAGTAGGTGCCGTTGCCCTCGTGCAGCTTGAGCAGCGGGTAGGGGACCTTGCCGAAGATGCGGCCCCCCTCGACCGTGATGCGCGAGTAGCCGATGGGCGGCAGGTCGAGCTTGTAGTGAAGACGCCCCTCGAGACGGTAGAAATTGTAGTCGTTGTGCATGAGCTCCTTCACTCCGGCTGTGAAGCCGACCGCGAGAATCGGGTAGCGCGAGCCCAGATACTGCTTGTCAAAGGCCGTGCGGTAGATTTTCTCGTGGTACGAGAAGCGCATGCCCACATGGAACGCCGTGCTCGAAATCGAGCCGACGGCGCTGCTGTCGGGGCGCAGCAGCGGCACGTAGCGGTTGCCGTAGACCCGCTGGAGGCGGGCGCCGAGCGTGTTGCTCAGTCCGTGTATCCATTCGTGCTCGTAGAGCGCCTCGGCGCGGTTGACCATCGAGAGGCGCTTGTCCCCGCGTGAGAAAATCGAGCTGAGCAGGTTGTTGTCCGCCAGCGCGTTCTGTCCGGCACCCAGCTGCCGCACGTCGTGCGAGGCCGTGAGCGAGAGCTTGCGCGTAAGCCGCCGGTTGAAGGAGAGCTCCACGCCTCCGCCCCCCTTGACATCCTCGTCGCGGGTACCGTAGGCGACGTAGGCCGAGAGGCGGATGCGGCGGCTCACCTCCGTTGTCGTGCGGCCGCCCAGCTGCATGCGGAACCCTTCGAGGCGGTTGAAGCTCACCATCTTGTAGTAGGGGCCGATGCCGATGTACTTCGTGTTGTAGTAGCCGCCGATGATGGTGTTGAGAATCGTGTAGATGTTGCGGTAGAGCGGCGCCTTCTGAATCGAGTCGACCATGGCGTAGATGCCCCGCTCCTGGTCGCTCAGCCGGTAGGGGCGCGCCTCCTCCCAGAAGCGCTCGTCGCGCGAGCCGGCCTCGTCGTCAGCGATGACCACGTCGTTGTCCATGCTCAGCACCTCCCGGGGGATGGGCGCACCGATGCGGATGTCGGAGTAGGCCACCTCGCGCGTGCCGATGAAGGAGACGAGCTTCGAGGAGTCGGCCTGCGTGACCGAGAACTCGGCAGAGACCTTGTCCCGCTTGCGGAACCAGACCCCCTCGTCGAGCAGCTGGTTCTCGTTTTCGAGCAGCAGGTGGTTTATCCAGTTGACGTTGACCCCCTTGGGCATGCGGGCCGAGGCCGATTGCAGCGCATAGGTGGCCGAGTCGATGTTCACCTCGCCGTCGAGCACGGCCGTCGAGAGGCGCTTGGGATGGAAGCGGATTTTGTAGGTCTTGCGGCCGTCGACCTCGAGGCTGTCGACCAGGAAGTAGTTGTAGAACGACTCGCCCATCGAGGAGAGGGGGCTGGCGAAGCGGACGTTGAACAGCGCGATGAAGTTGTCGTAGAAGTTGATGTCGCCCTGCAGCTGGCCGGTGAACTGGGCGACGGTGAAGCTGTCCTCGACGCCCGAGACGCGGCTGCCCCGAATCACCTCGCGGCTGAGTGCGGGCTGGCGGCTGTGGTAGTAGTCGGCCACCGCCTCCGATATCATGGCCGGCAGGTAGGGCTGCCCGGTGAGGGCCGAGGTGTCGATGTGGTCGAAGATGAAGCCGAAGTTCTTCTGCATGCGCCGGTTCCGGAAGTGCGGCTTGATGTTGGTCAGGTCGAGCTCCATTTTGGTGTAGGTGGCGCAGCTGTAACGCTCGTATTCAGCGGGATTGTTGCGTGAGCGGTTGCGGATGACCCCCTTGAGAATCGGCAGCGCCGGGTTCTCGCCCGGGGTGATGACCACGTTGTCGATGCCGAACAGCGCCGCCTCGAGCGCGAAGTCGACCTGGTTGTACTGCCTCGGGGTGACGGGCTGCGTGCGGCTGACGTAGCCCACCATCGAGGCCTCGACGCGGCTCACCGTGTCGCGCGTCTCGAGCGAGTAGATGCCCTGCTCGTCGGTGGTGATGCCCACGGTGGTGCCCGGAAAGACAACGCTGACGAACTGCAGCGGTTCCCCCGTAGCGGCGTCGGTCACCTGGCCGCGAACCCGGGTGCTCTGGGCGTGGAGTTCGCGGCAGCCGAGTAGACCGGCCATCAGGACGATGAGTCCGATGAGGTATGAGGTTCGGCATCTCAGCATATGAATACAAAGATACAAAAAGGAACGAAACGACAAAAAATAAACTACCTTTGCGGCGAATTTCGTAGATTAACGGAACAACGACTGTTTTATACTGTTTTTGAGAGATGGGACACTCCAAGGTTGAAAAGACCAATGCCGCCCGGCTGCTCGACCGGGCCAAAATCGCCTACGAACTGGTTCCCTACGCGGTGGACGAGGAGCATCTGGCCGCCACGCATGTGGCCGAACAGCTGGGCGAGGATATCGCCTGCGTCTTCAAGACGCTGGTGCTGAAGGGCGACCGCACGGGATACTTCGTGTGCGTCGTGCCGGGCGACCACGAGGTCGACCTCAAGGCTGCGGCCCGCGTCTCGGGCAACAAGAAGGTTGACCTGATTCCGGTCAAGGCGCTGCTTCCCGTGACGGGATACATCCGTGGCGGCTGCTCACCCGTGGGGATGAAGAAGGCCTTCCCGACCTACATCCACTCCACGGCCCTCGACCACCCCTTCATCTACATCAGCGCCGGCGTGCGGGGGCTCCAGCTCAAGGTCGCCCCGGCGGAGCTCATCGCCTACGTCCGTGCGACCGTGGCCGAACTGAGCCATCCGGCATAGCCACCTCACGCGGTGCTTGAGTTCGCGGAAGACTCAAGCTTTGCATGAGCACACTGGCTGCAATCCGCTTGCAGCAAACGAGAAAGAGCATCCTCTTCCTTCCTGTGCGGGAGTGCGGAGGATGCGTCTTTTTATGGGTCATCCGCTCCGAAGAGCGCCGTCCCGGGCGGCGTTATGGCTGCATGCGCTCCGCGCGGAATCGGTAAACGGGGTATGTAAATCCGGAATCGGGTTAGGCGCTCTTTGTGCGCGGCGGTGTATCTTTGTATCGTAAAAAATGAATGCAACGATGAAAACGGATTACGAAGAGCTCCGCATCGACTGTGCCCATCAGAGCGCCGAGGAGCTGGCGCTGGCACGCGAGCAGGCGCAGCTGCTCTTTCGGTTCAACCAGGCGATGCCGATGACCGAAGAGTACGACCAACTCATGCACCGACTCTTTCCCCGCATGGGCGAGGGGAGCGTCGTGCGTACGCCGCTGACGGTGGTGCGGCCCCACTGCGTGACGATTGGCCGCCGGGTGACGGTCATGAACGGTGCGCTGATGATGGCCGCCGGCGGCATCACCATCGACGACGACGTGCAGATTGCCGCCAACGCGCAGCTGGTCTCGAACAACCATGACCTGGTCGACCGGATGGTCATCACCTGCCGTCCGGTCCACATCTGCCGCCGCGTCTGGATTGGCGCCGGGGCGACGATTCTGCCCGGCGTGACCGTCGGTGAGAACAGCGTGGTGGGGGCCGGAAGCGTCGTGACGCACGACGTCGAGCCCAATACGATTGTGGCAGGCAACCCCGCCCGGCTTATCCGCCGCCTGAGCGACGAGGAGATTGCCGGCGCCGCAGCCCTTGCCGGGCGCACCGAGTAAATGATGCCGGCTGCGCACGGTGCCGCTGTCTCTGACGGGTGCCGGTGTCGGCCGGAAATACCTCCGTCTATAACCAAACCGATTATATCATGAAAGCCAAAACCCTCTCCACGCTTGCCATGCTCCTCTTCGCGGGAGCGCAGGCTTCGGGGCAGAGCGCCCCGGCACACGGCGGCGCCTCGCCGCGTACGCTCGTCGTCTACTTCTCGGCGACGGGAACAACGGCCGCTGCGGCCCGCAACATCGCGGCCGCCACGGGCGGCACCCTCTGCGAGATTGTGCCCGAGAAGCCCTACACGTCGTCCGACCTGAACTGGCGCGATGACCGTTCGCGCAGCTCCCGGGAGATGAACGACGCCGAGGCGCGCCCCGCGATTCGTCCCGCAGGGGTGCGTGTCGAGGAGTACGACGTCGTCTTTCTGGGCTATCCCGTCTGGTGGAACCTCGCGCCGCGGGTCGTCAACAGCTTCATCGAGCAGCACGACCTGAGCGGCAAGCGCATCATCCCCTTCGCTACCTCGGGAAGCAGCAGCATCGCGGGCAGTGTCGCCGCCCTGCGGCGCAGCTATCCCGAGCTGGAGTGGTCGGCCGGGCGGCTGCTCAACGGCATGAGCCGCGAAGCCGTCGCCGACTGGACACGCAGCGCCGCGGCCGGACGCAACTGACCCGCACTGCGCGGCGCAACGGACGTCCCGTGCCGTGCTGCCGTTCTGCTTCCGCCCCGCGACTCGCACTGTTGTGCCGCTGACACGCGGCATGCAGCCATGCAGCGGGCGTGGCCGAAGGCGCCCCTCCCCGTCACTTTGTCGCCTTGACCACGAGCAGTTCCCTCCAGTCGGTCGTATAGCGGGGCGAGAGGTGCTCGCGGTTCATGCGGAAGGGCTCGGTGCCCTGCGCCGCGACGACGAGCCTCCCCTTGCCGCAGCTCTTGTTGACCGCATCGAGGACCTTCATCAGCCGTGCGTGTTTCTCGTGCTCGGCCGGTGTGAAGAGAGAACCCTGAAGTTCGGAAGCCGGCGTAATCTGCGCGAGCAGCACGCCGGCCTTTTTGTATCCGTACCCCGGCTGGAAAATCTGCCGCAGGGCGATGCGGGCCTGCCGCACCAGCTCGAGCGAGCTGTCGGTAGGGTCGGGGATGAGCGACAGCCCCGTCACGCAGCGCTGGGGCTGCTCCTCGCGGTGGCGGTTGGTGAGCAGGTAGCACTGCACCTCGCGGCAGACCGAGTGCTCGGCGCGCAACTTCTCGGCGCACATCGAGGCGAACTCGGCCACGATGCGCTCCAGCTCTTCGAGCGTGTATATTTCGCGGGGAAAGCTGCGCGAGACGGTAATCTGCTGCTTGCGCTGGGGCATCTGCTCGAAGGAGATGCACTCGACTCCCCGCAGCTCATTCCAGGTGCGCAGCCCCGTGATGCCCATGCGTGCGCGGACCCACTCCTGCGGCAGCTCGACGAACTGACGGGCCGTGACGAGCCCCATGCGGTCGAACATCCGCCCGTAGCGGCGCCCGATGCCCCAGACATCCCGCAGCGGGAAGCAGCCCAGCACCTTGTCGATATCCTCCGCGCGGTGCATGTAGCAACATCCCTCGAGCCGCGGGTACTGCTTGGCCAGCTTCGAGGCGATTTTGGCCAGCGTCTTGGTCGGGGCGATGCCGATGCTGACCGGGATGCCCGTGTTGCGGCGGATGGTGCGCCCGATGCTGCGGCCCAGCTCGTCGAAGGGGCCGTCGACGCCCCGCAGGTCGAAGAAGGCCTCGTCAATCGAGTAGACCTCGATGCCGGGAACCAGCGCGCGCAGCGTCGCCATCACCCGCCGCGACATGTCGCCGTAGAGGGCGAAGTTGGCCGAGAAGACTGCCACCTGCCCCCGCTCGATGAGCGGCCGCACCTGGTAGAAGGGCTGCCCCATGCCGATGCCGAGGGCTTTGGCCTCGTTCGAGCGGGCGATGATGCAGCCGTCGTTGTTCGAGAGCACCACGACGGGGCGTCCCACGAGGTCGGGCCGGAAGACCCGCTCGCAGGAGGCATAGAAGTTGTTGCAGTCGCAGAGTCCGTACATTGCAGCGGTTATTTGAAGCTCTTGATGACGTGGCGGACAACGCCCCAGATGAGGAATTCGTTGCCGGCGTCGACCCGGAGCGGGCGGTATTTCGGGTTCGAAGGCATGAGCCATGCGCACCCCTTTTCGAGCCGCACGCGCTTGACGGTGAATTCACCGTCGACGTAGCAGACGGCGATGCAGCCGTCGTAGGGGTCGACCGCCCGGTCGACGATGAGCAGGTCGCCGTCGCCGATGCCGTCGCCGGCCATGCTGTCGCCCGCCACGCGCACGAAGAAGGTCGACGCGGGGTTGTGGACCAGCTCGCGGTTCAGGTCGAGCGGAGCGTCGAGGAAGTCGTCGGCCGGCGAGGGGAAGCCCGCCCGGACGGTGCTGCCCGCCACGGGAAGCTCCTGCCGTGTGGTGAGGTCGGGAGCGTGGAAGGTCAAGGTCTTGTTCTTCTTTTCGTTCATCTCGTTGTCTGCGTCACGTTTGTCTTTTTTCATCTTTTCTCTTTCTGCGGCTCTCCTCCGTTTTTTGCGCTTTGCCGTATTTTCCCCGCTTTTTTGCGTTTTTGCTGACTCAGCCTCCTCCTTTGCCCCTTTCGGCCGCCTCCTCAGAGCCTTTTCCGATGCTTTCCCGGGGGCTTGTGGCTCTATCCGCCTCTTTGCGGGTTGGGGCAAAAGCCGCGCCGCAACGACGCCGGGGCGTGGGCCCGGACTGACGCCGCTTGGACTGGGTTGTGCCGCCGCCCGGACCGGGATTGCGTTTCCGCCCGGGATTGGGCTGCTCCCTCCGTCTGGGTCCGTGGTGCCGCCGCTCTGGTCCGGACGCCCGGCCGGGGGTGGGGTAGCGGCCTATTTGATGCGGAACACGCCGCTGTCGTCGTCGCGGTTCTCGATGCGCTGCCGCAGGGCGGCCCGCCTGCGTCCCGTTCCGAAGCTCCACGAAAGGCTCAGCGCCACGGCGTGGTCCTTGCTCCTCAGGTGGTAGTCCGTGTTGTGACGCACCACGCTTTCGGGAATGGTGCGGTTCGAGTATCGGTCCTGCATGAAGGGGAAGAAGCACTGAAGCGCAACGCGCAGGGAGTCGTGCGTATACCCCAGACTGACGTAGGAGGCCTTCTCGATGCCGCTCTTGTAGAGCCCCGAAAGATAGGTGCCCCCGAGCTTCTGGTATAGGTCGAACGAGAAGTTCCGGTAATTGGCCGAGAGGTAGAGCGTGACGGGAAAGCTCCAGCAGCGATAGGTCGCGGATGCCTCCGACGGCTGGAAAAGCTGCTGTGCGGCCTCTGCGCTGCCGCCGATGCGCAGGAACTTCCAGGGCGTCCAGTCCAGATTGAGCTCGAAGCCGCGGCGGATGTCCCGCTTGGCGTTGTCGGTCTGGAGCAGCATGCAGCCGTCGCCCGAACGGTAGGAGTCGAACAGGCTGTTGCGCGTCTGTTCGTGGAAAAGCGCCGCCTGCAGCGAGAACCTGCGCAGCTGGAGGTCGTAGCTCAGCCTCCAGCTCTGGCGGTGTGCGTTTTTCAGCTCGGCATTCCCCGTCTGGTAGAAATCGCTCATGAGCAGAATCCGCGCCTCGGACATCTGCTGCATCTCCGGCATCCGGGTGTCGGAGTCGTAGGCCAGGCGCAGCGTGTTGGCCCGGTCGATGGCGTAGCCGAGCATCACGACCGGCGTGAAGGTGAGGTGGCGGAAGCCGCCCTCACCCGAGCGGATGTCAGCCGTGGCGCCCAGACTGGCTCGGTAGAGCCATGAATGGAACTTGCCGCTGATTTCCGCATAGAGGTAGTGCTTTTGCGTGTTGATTCTTTCGCTCTGCGGCTGCCCGGAGACCGAGTTGCGCAGCCGGTTCGACAGGAAGTTGCATTGGCTGCGGTAGCCGACCGTGAGCTGGGCGCGGGAGAAGCGGTGGAGGTAGGCCGCCTCGCCAATCAGGCTGCTCTTCCGGTTGTCGAGCAGCATCAGGTCGTCGAATCCCGTGGTGCCGCTCTCCGTCGAACGGGTTCGCTGACGGTTGTCGAAATAGCTTCCCACAAGGTTGACAACCAGCGTGCTGCGCTCCGAGAAGTATTTCGCGAAATAGAGGTCGAGCGTCGGTACGAGGCTTTCGGTGCGGTCGGTCAGACGCCCCGTGCGCTCCTCCTGCAGCGTGTTCCGTGCAAAGGAGATGCGTTTGTCGGCCTCCATCCACTCGTTGTCCGTATGGGCCGATGCCTTGATTTGCAGGTCGTAGCTCTGCTCCCTGCTGCGCGTATAGGTCAACCCGAAGTTGTGCTGGTGGCCCCACTTCAGGCTCTCGCGCAGATAGTCGTAGAGGTAGTTCTCCTCGCCGATTCGGTAGGCGTAGCGGCCCGTTTCCCGGTTCCGGACCTCCCGTTTCATGTTGATGTGGGCGCCGTAGTGGAACGTGAAGCGATTGTCGCCTCTGACGTGGGAGAGTGTGACGGAGGCATTCGAGAACATCTGTCCCAGTGTTCCGTAGAGGTTGCCGCTCCAACCCGCATCGAGCGGTTTGGTGAGGATGTTGACCACCCGTTCGGCATCGTTCATGTAGCGAATCGGCGGGACGTCGTAGAGTTCGACCTTGCGTATCTTGTCGGCCGGAATCAGCCTCAAATCCTCGTCCGAGGCCTTGATGCCGTTGATGAGCAGCAGCAGCCTCTTCCCGTTGACCGTTGCCAGCGCGTCGGAGGTTCTGTCGATGCGGAGATTGGGCAGCGTGGCGACCAGCTCGCGGCCGTCGGATGCCTGCGCGATTTGGGCCTCGGAGAAGAGGTAGGAGCTTTTGTCGATGCTCCGAATGCTCCGTTCCCCCTCGACAACCACCTCGCCGATGGACATGGAGTCGCGCTGCAGGAGCAGGTCGCAGCTCCGGCTCCTCGCGGCCTGCAGCCGTGCGGAGGCGGTTTTGTATCCCACGAACGAAGCCTTCAGCAGATACGCTCCGGGGGCGACCCCCTCGAATGCGTATCGGCCCGAGAGGTCCGAGGCCGTGCCCTGCACCATGCTCAGCGTGTCGCTGCCGTGAAGCAGGACGACGTTGGCAAACGGAACGGGCCGATGCTGCTCGTCGACGATTCGCCCCGAAATCGTCAGGCTCTGTCCCAGACAGAGCTGACAGCCGAGCGCGGCAATCACTATGGCGAGGATTTTCATTGTTTCGGACGTGGGGTAGAGGGAACAAAGATAATGAAAAAACGGTCGCGCAGCCGCCGCAAGGCGGCGGATGGCCGCACCGCCCGGCACCTGACTCCTGCCGCCTGCCGGGCGGCCCGCGTCAGCCAATCAGCCTCCGTAGACGGCTCTCGGGAACGGCGGGAAAGAGCTCCCGGAAGTGGTCGCGGATGCGCTCGAACGACTCCTCGGGCGTACGCTCGGTCCGAAGCGGGCCGTAGAGCGATTCGGGTGCCATGTAGCGCGCCACGCCCCAGCCGTAGGGGTTGCCGTGGCGGTCGATGTTGTATTCGAAGTCGGCGATGACCAGCCGTGCCTCCATCTGCAGCCGCGTGAGAATCGGGTCGAGCGATATTTTCTCATCCTCGGCCACCTCCGATTCGAGGTCCGCCGCCGTCCGCCGCCCGCGCCCCTTGGCAAAGCCCAGCATCCGGCGCAGCTCCTTGATGGTGGCCGACCCTTCGGCCAGAATCGTCTGCAGCACCACGTCGTCGAGCGCCGCCGCGTCGTCGTTCGGCGCCAGATGCAGCGAGCGGCGGTAGTTGGCCCAGTCGGGCAGCCATGCGCGGCTGACGAATCCCGCCTTGCGGTTGAAGAACTTGCCGTAGGCGCACTGCCCGTCGCGGATGATGGGACCCTTCCACTCCCAGGCCCCCTCCTCGTCGGTAAACCAGTATTCGCGGGCGACCATCTCCTCGATGGAGAAGCCGGGGATGCCGCATCGGAAGAAGGGGAGGAAGCCGAGCTCCAGACAGCGCTCCTCCACGTCGGTCGGACTTTCCAAAAGGTGTTGTTCCATAATTCAGATTCAGATTCTTTTGTCTCTTTTGCCTCGGACCCGTTTCCGGGCAACGGCTCCGGACTATGTTTCCGGGTTGCTGCTCTGGGCAGTATCTCCGAGTTGCGCCTTCGGACTATGCTTTCGGCAGTGCCTCCGGCCTCCTTACAGGACGTGCTTTTTTGCCGAGCACGTTGCGTCCGGCATGCGGCCTTACCCCGGTCGGGTCCTGACGCAAAGATACGATTTTTCCGCATAGCCTCTTCCTTCCCAGCCGGGAAAACGGTCGGTATCGAACCTGCCGCGTCCGCCGTGTTGTAGGCTAACGGCCAGCCCCGCCCGGCTCTCCTCATCGTACCGCGCCCGTGCGGCAGTCCCGCCTGGCTCCGCCTATCGAGCCGTGCCCATGCACTAGCCCTTGCCGGCTCTGTCCATTGTGCCGCACCCGTGCGCCAGTCTCGCCCGGTCCTGCCCCGTCCATGCGACAGCCCTGTTCAGACCAGGCCATCCTGTCGCGAACTCGTGTCAGCCCCTTCATTGCCGGGGTGTCTGCGGTGCTGCACCCTTGTGACAGGCGGCTGCAGCGACGGAATTTTGCCCGACAACCGCTGCTGGAAGAAAAAAGTGGCGAAAAAATTTGCGGTTTTCAAAAATGGCTGTATCTTTGCACTCGCAATACCGAAAAGGGGTGCGTTAGTTCAGCTGGTTAGAATACGTGCCTGTCACGCACGGGGTCAGGGGTTCGAGTCCCCTACGCACCGCCAGAAGCCGACGAAGAGTCAGGCCAAGTGACAAAGAAAAGCCTTGTAAACGAATAGTTTGCGAGGCTTTTTCCGTTTTGGCACCTCAGCATGAGAAAGCACAAACCACCGGTTTCGGGTCTCCAAATCGGTGGACTTTTCTCTAGAACCGAATCGTCCTGAATAAGGGCGCAACTTGTCGATTTACATTGGATTGCATTCTTATGTAAAAGGAGTTGTAAACATCTTCAGCATGAGTCTTATGCTGCATTGTGTAAGGCATAATCCTCAGAAAAAACTTCTGAGTGAAAGTTGGCTAGGGATGATATCCAATTGATGGGAAAACAATCGGTAAGCGAATAAGATTCACTCGATTCTCTGATTTTTATTCACCGAGAGATGTATATTTTCTAAATTGTCATTGTGAATTTTACTCCATGGGCTTTTCTATTTTAACCATCGTTTGTGGTGAAGGCTATGAATAACACAATTACTTCGTGGAATTGATTATTGGCAATTAATAAATTGTTAGCGTTTTCCCAATCTCAGCCTATGCTGAATCTACGCCATTATGATTATGAAGAAGCAGACTATGTTATTTCAATTTTAAGTCTTGCCAATAAGTCATTATCTTCCTGGAGGATATAATAGTCGGAGTCTGTCCCTTTAAATTCTCGACAAGAGAGCATTTTTGAACTTGCTCCTTAACATACTCCGCAATCTCACCCAAATGTGCATCGCCATTGGTTTCCTGCAATTTTTTCAAGAGAAAGTAGGTAAACATGCCGTGTTTTTTCTCTTGATATGGATAAGCCGTTTCGTCTCCGGTTGCGGCAGACAAGACGACCAAATTGCCATTCGGAGTTTCAACCTTGGAACGAATGGCAACACTCCGTGCCGATACAAGCATCTCTCCATTGCGCTGTGCTCCTGAAAAACAAGCATCCAGCAGAATTATTGTCGAGAAGGTCGGATACTTGGACAATGCCGCATACAAATCAGATAGGTTGTATCCGGTCAAAACATTTGAACCATAGCTGTCCACCGGAAGAAGATACGACGTTCGTGTTTTTTCATCGGGAATTCCATGGCCAGCATAATAGACAATAACCCGAGCCTTACCCTCGTAGGCGCAAGCAATTTGCTGAATCCAATCTATTTCCGCTCGCATGTTATTTAACGTTGCATCCTTGACAAAGTGAATGTTCTTCCTGGGTATGCCCAAAGTCAAATGGCAGTATTCGCTAAAAATTGAACCATCATTCAGAGCATACGGAACAGCAGGTAATAATGTGTAATTTTCATTGGCTATAATGACGGCAAAAGTTTTGTCATTTACTTCTGGGTTGCGTGGAATATTCCTGTCGACATCACTGGTTAACGTCGCAATCGAGATATCCTCACGTTGCTCTTTCTGCTCGTTTATAATAATCTTGTTTGAGGTAATGGTCTGATTGAACGAAAGGTTAATCTGTCGATTTTCGGCATATTTCCCATATTTTTCCGCCAGCATAATCTTTACGGGAATGGTGTTCCCCGTATAGTTGTTGTTGGCAATCAACGAATAGACCAGTGAATTCGTTTGACCTCCCGCCATATCTGCCAATTGCTGAATGGGCTTTCCGTCTAAGAGCAACACGTTCTCAGGCAGTTCAATTCTGACCTGTACATCTTTGGCTACACCATAGCGTGTATTCTGAATAAGAATTTGCAAATCAAATGGCTGCTTTTTCTTGAGCACTGTTGATTTTGTTCCGGTAATGGTGTAGTCCGTCACCTGAAGCCAAGGCTCTTCAAAGGCTCGGGTGTTGACCATCAGATATTGTTTATCAACGCCGAACCCATTGGGCTCTTCTACACATATGGCGAATTCCACCTGTCCGTCTTCCGTCTTCATTTCAGCTGTGACAGGAATCTTTACCGTGTACGACTCTCCTTTCCGAAGCACATCAAGAGGCACGTCGTGATATTCGATGCCGGCTACTGTTCCCTGGGCTGTAACGCGAGCCACACAACCATACCCGTCTCCAATTCCAGTATTGGTTATCTGTAGCTGGATATAACATTCTTCTGTAGCATCAATTGCCTTGTTGCCAGACGGTTCAAAGAATTGTACGGAACCTTTGACTAGTTCAAGAATCGCTGGTTTCAATTCTTTGGTAACGCTTACAGGTTTTGCCATACTCACAGCCTGAGATTGTGAAAAGACAACGCTTGGCAATATTGTCAACAATAAAATAACGATGTGTTTCATTTTGGAATCATTTTATTCCGGTCTTGTTAACATGATTTTGCGGCGGCCGTCTTGACCCGCATAGGCAGCCATGAATCCGTCGCTCCAATCGTAGTTGCTGGTGTCAACGCTATCATAGATACAGGGAATAACCTCCCTCCCTTCCACATTGACAAATCCCCATCGCCCTTCACGCTTGACAGCAGCGAATCCATTTTGAAAATCATGAGCGTCATCATAGATGCATGGAATCACAATCTTCCCGCTTTTATCTATAAACCCGTATCGGCCATTTTTATTGAGGAGGGCGCGTCCATTAGAAAAATTATATGCCCGACCACAATTTATGGTACACGGTATCACTTCGTTTCCGGTCAAATCAACATAGCCCCACAAATCATTTCGACAGACGCTACACAACTCTTCATGATAATCACCGACCTCGGTATATTGGTTGGACAATGTGTACAGAAGATTTCCATCACTATCTATCAATTCACTGTTTCCTCTTCGCCAGGCTATTTTTCCATCCCGGAATCCGCCAAAGCCCAGTTTCCCCGTATGTCTTGTAAATGTTTTATTGGTTTTTACATTATAAAACCAAATCTCGCCGCCGAATTCGATATATTTAATGTCATCCGTAAAATTGTTGAACCATATGGAAGAAGGATAAAATTGTGTAATAAACGCCTTCAATCCGGCTCGAAATATAGCCTCGTGTCCAGCCTCGTCCTTTACCGTAAAGAAATCCTCGAAATATTCTTTATTCCAACTCTCATTCCACAGAGCATGAGCATTGCTGATTGATTGGTATTGGCACGGCAGAATGACAGTTCCGTTTTCATCTCCAAGACCTTCTAGTCCTGTCACGCGATTCTTGATGATTGTATATCTGTATTTTGGTTGGTATGAGAATTGTTTATTGTTTACATAAATTTCTTTCCCGGTCTGCATGTTGACTATAATCTCCATGTTGTCCCGTTCCACATTGGCCAGTATTCCATTCCAATCCTGGATAAAGTCATACCGACACGGTACAACTATCTTGCCCTTATCGCTAATTATTCCAAATTTACCGTATGCCGAATGAATCTCTGAATGTCCATAGCGCCCGGGGCTTGCCACAGAATAGGAAGCAGGAAGCTGGCAGAGAATCTTCCCTGTTTTGTCAATCAACACATATTGTCCATTCTGCTTCACCCATGCCCTACCATCATAAAAAACCATGGACCACATGTTGTCGCCTTCATATTGGCAGGGGATTACCTCTTTCCCCGAGAGAGCATCTATGTAACCGATTTTCCCCTTTAGGTTTACACAATAAAGACCGTCTCCAGGTTCAAGGGATATGCAATCATATCTTTTACTGATGATATTCCCGGTTGTGCCATCAATCAGAACTGTTCCGTTGTTAAAAATATTCCCAAAACGGTTATAGGATATGGTCTCACCTAATTTGCAAATTTTTTCGCCTGATTTGTTGACTACGTAAAGACTATAATGGTCGTCATCAATGTATTCATTAATAACAGTCAGGCCATTGGAAAAGCCGTACGCGGATTGATATAATACATATTTAATCGGAATAATTTCCCGTCCTGTCTCATCCAGATACCCGATTACACTGCCATCATCGCCCTTATATCCTACTTGTAAGCGCCCGTCAATCCACCTTTTCATATAATCATATTTACAAGGAACGGCAACTCTCCCGAGGCTATCAATAAGTCCCCACTTATTGTTTTTGCGGACAGGAATCAATTCTCCGGGTCTGACTGTTGGATTGGAAGATGTGATGAATGGGAGATAATATCCCTGACCAGCAGGGACAATAACCCTTCCGTCGCGGCTTTTTAAGCCGGATTCCCAATAATCTCCTATCTTCTCTGAATAGCTAATCGGAGTCGTACTCTGGAGCCCGACATTCTCTGCCCAAATCTTGATAACCAGATTGTCACAAGTGAAAGGGCCGTACTCTGCCATTGCATCCCATTCAATGTTTTTGTGCTGTCCTGCCGCAACATCGTGTCCTACATCCCCGGAAACGTGCTGCAAAACGTCTCCAAAACTGTATCCTCCGTCTTTCGAGACAAAAACCCATATATCTGCATTCCTGTCGATATCATAGGTAATGATAATCTTTTGCTGCTCTTGGTGAAAATCGACATTGCTTACTTGCTGAGCTGCTATTTTGCCCCAGCACAACATACAGCATATTAACCCAATAAGTCTCATCTTTTACAACCTGATTACTTCTGCGGTTATATTATCCATTCCGGGCATCGTTCGGCCGATATCTGCACCGATATATGTAGGATCACATACGATATATCGTCGGCCGTCAATCTGAAGATAGTCCCCCGTCACGTTCTCGTCAAAGCATACGGCCGTAGCCAAATGAGTAGGATAGTGCAACAATACAATATCCAACCCGAGCAAATCTCGTATTAGGACTGAGTAGAGGATTGCCCGATCTTCGCAATCACTGTAGGGATAATTTAGCGTCTCATCGGCAAAGAGTGGACGTTCGTATCCGAATTGGTCCTTATCCGTTTTGTATTGGAAAGCCGTTTGAACAAAATTAATCAGGATGTTTGCCGCCTCGGTTTGTGTCTTGTTGGCAATCTGTTTTTTTAATACAGGATACAAAGCCTCCTTGGTCTGGTCTCTTAATGGGGTCAATGCATGTACGTCCCACCGACAGTATGGGTATGTTGCGAAGAAATCCATCAAATTCTTGTTCGAGCAGATAGGAATGTGAGTCTCGGGAAAACGGGCCGATGTTAACAAACGGCAGGAGGTCAAGTTCTCGGGCAGTGTAGGGAGTTGATTGATATATAGAGAAAACATCTTTTCTTCGGGAAACGCGAAATCACACACAATAAAACCTGATTTAGGATAATCCGAATCAAATAAATAATATGAAATGCCGTCATTCAGTCTCGTCCACATCCGTCCATATATGGTTACATCTGAGGGCAAGAGCAGAAAAAGTCTTTTTTCGGCACGAGCCAAGCGCATTTTGTAACCTGTTTGAGAGAGAATAAATGCTTGCAATAACACATTATCGTTCGTATTACTCCCATAATATGCATCGGCTAACTTCCGACATAGCAGAAGGTATCCCCAGTCGCACAACTTCAATTCATCCCGTAGATGCAAACAATCCTGCAGCATGGCGTTATGGCGGCCGTCGGATAATTGTTTCCAGGCAATCGAGATGCTTGTTCCAGAACAATCCGGTAAACGAACCGCTGCATCTCGATTGGCTCGAATGCTGCATTCATATCCGAAATAATCAAACTTCACTCGAGCTGAATCCGGCACGATAGGCTCCGGTATCGGCTCAATCGGATTCGGACGAACCTGCGGTTCCCGATTGGGAATTACTCCCTTGAATGGTAATAACCGAGGAGGTCCGGGTACCTCTTCTTGAGGACAAACAGGTTGGATTGGAGGATCAGGGCTTGGAACCGGTATTGCGGGTTCTACCTCCATCTCCTTCCAAGCCTGTCGGACAAACATTGCATACTCTGTATTGGCCAGATTCCGGAACCGAATATACTCTTGAGTCGCTTTATTCCGAAAATCGTTATATTCTTTCTTCAAATCTCGCTGTTGCGCATGTATCGCAGATGTTAGACAGAGAACAGCCCCAAGTACGAATACCGTTTTCATAAAAATCCAATCAGTGCGGTTGATATTAAACTGCCCGTCTCTACATTTTCAATTCTCGCCATTTTTTACCCATTGCTGCGGAGGGGGATACCATAGGCGTCTGAGACTTTCGATTCGTTACTACTGCTCGCTCAACCTGCTGCGTTACATAATCAGTTAACTCCCCCAGCGAAACATTCCCCTTGGTTAACTGCAGCTTTTTCAGCAGGTAATAGGTAAATGTACCGTGCCCCTTGTCCATCAATGGATATGCTGTTTCGTCACCTTGCGCTGCAGAAAATACGACAATTCGCCCCTCCGGGATTTCCGATTTTGTTTTAATTGCCACCCCACGGGTCGAGGCCAGCATTGCATCACCTCGCTGCGAACCGCTGAAACAAGCATCCATAAATACTAATACAGATTCGGCAGGGAGGTTAGCCAACTGTTCATACAGTCTTTCTATTTTATATCCAGTCAATACATCGGAGCCATATCCATCCGTCGGAAGCAGGTAGGCGTCTTTGGTTCGCTCGTCGGGTATTCCATGACCAGCATAATAGAAAATAAATTTTGCGTGTCCATCATAAGCCCGAGCCACACGATTCATCCAGCCAACCTCTCCGCGAATGTTGTTCAATGTTGCATCGAGGACCAGATGCACGTTCTTGGATGGAATTCCCAATGTTTTCGTACAATACTCACTGAAAGTCTGGCCATCGTTATGTGCGAAAGGCACGTTTGCTTCCTGCTGATAATTTTCATTGGCAATGATGACAGCAAACGTATTTTCATTGTGTCGACTTACCAGTGGAATATTCAAATCTACGTCCGACCGACCGACCGTAATGTTGTTTTTGGAGATTGTTTGAGTCCCTTTAGACGACGGGGAACCGGGAACCTCTATCTCGATGGGGTCGAACTGATAATCGATATCGGCGGCGACATAATTTAATGATGCCTGATTGCTATATTTGTATACATCTCCATCAGGCATGGTAAATTTCACTTCAGACAATGCCGGATAATCATTCTCTATAAAATAACGGGGCTCTTTTATTATCCTGTCCCATAATTTTTCAAACATGGGAGCTCGTTTTATAGGGACTGGAACCAATAGTTGTCCATATGAAGATTCAATTAGAAAAACCTCATTATCAGCATCATAATTCTGAATCTTCATGAACAATGTCGGTTTGTTTTTTTGCTTCAGATACAATTGTTCCGCCTCTTGAGTCAAAGCGGCTATTTTTGCATCACGAGTATTGATGTTGACCCGTTTTTGCCAATCGATTGTCTTTTCGTAACGCCCCTTTTGTTGCCATGTATTGATTTTCGATTCAACATATTGTTTGGCAAAAGTACTGAAAGGCAAAATAGGGCTAGCCGAAGAGGTTGGAATTTTGGGATTAAAAACCCGAATTCGTTTTTCTTGCCCATCTATTATCACAACAGCATGACCGTCGGCTCCGATAGAATATGCATAATCATAGATAAAATCGACAACTATGCGATTTTGGGCATTAATATACCCATATTTGCCATTGTGTTTCACGGATGCTATTCCATGAAAAAAGGCATTGGCATCTTCATACATGGGTGGAATTATCCATTTCCCTCTATAGTCTTGATATCCCCATAATCCTGTTGATGCCTTTTTTTTCATTCGAAGGTCTTGCGCCTGGATAGTGCTGGTTAGCAGTCCTAGAATCAAGCAAAATATAAATCTATAATACATATAGCAACATTTTTTAGAAGCGTCTCTCCCTAATGCATCTCTTAAATTGTGAAAAGCCTCTCCTTTAAGGCGATATATATCGCTTTTGTCATAATATGACAGGAAAGATGCAGCCGCATGATAAAGAGATACTCAATCTATTCTTTATCTTTTATCAGAATCGTATATTGCTTCACGACCATCTTCGAATCGCAAATCCGCGCATTGGCCAGCCATTTTCGGAATTCTTTGAGCGAAGTCTCGCGGGGCATCAGGTCCTTGTCGGATTGACGCTGTATGTCGTTGGCTTTGGAAAACTTATTCGGCGAAAAAACGATATAAATCTGATTGTGTGTTATCGATTTATCTGATGTAATATATAATTCATCGACATACGGAGTCATCTGTTCATCTGCACATTGAGCTGAGAAGAAAACATAGTCCCGATTGCTTTCAACCTTGACTGCGCCTGTCTGATCCCTGGAATACGGCAACAAACAATAGGCCGTATCCAGGTCATCAATTAGGTATACTGCTAAATAGCCCGTTACGGGGGTTCGAAAGAACAAATATAAATCGTCTCCGACATAAAAACTGTCGCTCCTGAATTTGGGCTCAGTCCCATTGCGGAGAATTTGTACTTCGATGTCTATGGGAGCTACATCAATTGCCCGAGTTAGTCCCCATACTCGGGCTCGAAAAAGCAGCATATTCTGCTCATAGCCAAGAAAAATAACTTCCGGAGACCGGGTATCCTTCAACCACACTCCTCGAACTTCGCTGAACGCTAGGGTCGAAATATCCATGTCGGCAGATTCACCCTGATTCTCAATAGCAGTAGTTGTGGTAGACTGGATGACTGTTCCGTATTGCTCGGCAAGCGCCTTGATTCGAGCTCGCTTGATGGCGGTTTGTTCCGCAACTTCGAACGAGATGTTTTTGGGCGCATAATATATATACTCTCCGCAAACGGTCTGCACTTTTTGTGCAGGCGATATAAGCGGAAGCATTAGTGCAAAAAACAGAATATAGCACGTCCTGAACACAGTATCGCGTATCTAATCTAAAAGCCCAAGACCGCATCAAGTTCCTCGTGCAGTTTGTCTCCTTTCGCTTCCAATTGCTCACGAATCGCGGACTTGGCAGCCTCAAGAGCCATTTTGGAATTATAGGCCAATTGGATAAGAACTTCTTTGTTTTTGTTCGATTTGACGCGATAGCATTCCACTGTCGGAATAACTCGGCCAATGCGTTGCGAAATAAGGTTCTTACTGGCTGCCACCGTCTCAGTTAAGGACGCGGCTTCATCTTGTGCAAGTTGTTTGTTGGCGACGCTACTCTCGATAAGAGCTGTTACTTCGGTCTGAATCTGACTGGCAAGATTCAACTTGGCTAGTTCTATAGCCTGCATCCGTGCGGCGTCATAATTCTCTCCAATGGACATTGCCTCACCCATGATATACTTCGGGAAAGCGTTCTCGTCATACTCGTACTGCATGTTGTATGACTTGTCCAATTGCTTATCCAAGGGAAGTTTCCCTGGGGCTACAATCCAGCCTTCCTTTGCATAGGTTTTAGCAGCTTTCCGAGCAGCCTTGCCTGCCCGCGCATTGAGTTCGCTTTTCGAAAGCTTTGCAATTTCCTTTCGCTCTTTAGCAATCTCTTTGGTAGTTTGAGCATAAACACTCAATGAGCCAAGACTCAAAATCAAGGCAAAGATAAAAAGTTTTTTCATGATACCATAAATTTAATGTTCCTTAACTCATTCATCTGCTTGCTTGAATATTCTTATTATTCGCAAACGATTCATCTTATTCGTTTTTCCTCTATTCCCTGTAAAATTGAGTGAAGCACTCAAAAATAAATTTTCTTCTTTAAAGAGAATTTTTCTAACTAGAATTTTTGTTTCCTAACAAATATAGACATAATTTCCACAATGGGCAAAATAAATCGACTCAAATAGTTATTCCTCCTACTTGATGGCTTTGAGAACAAGAACTGAAGGTATAACTTGTCCTGAAAAAATTTTACAGTTTACGTTAAGCACCCTGACGGGACCTTACAGTTCTTTGACATGGACATGGGCCTGAAATAGCTTGACGGTCGGAATGAAAGTAGCATCGGTCTGACCAAGCATGACAGATAGGTCTTTCCCAAAGTACGACATATTCTTGATAGGAAAATAAGTTAACCTTTTTGGGCTTGACATTCCAAAAGATTCAGAACTATTGTCTGCTATCCTTTAATCTCCCCACCCCGTGGACAACGGGACGGGCACCTCTTATCCCTTGTATTGAGACGGGTAGCTTTCCTCTTGCGTCGAGTTGCATTTCCGCTGTGATGCACCAGATTCGGTGCCCGAAAACCGAGGTTCAGATGAGGCCTTCGGCTGTTGTATAGACCGAAAATTTGCTCGACATACGCCAGGTTTTGCAGAGACTGTTTCTCCAGCCATTTGCCTTTCCACAATCTTGTGTGAACGGATATTGACAATAAACTGCGGATAATCAAATTTATATCCTGGTTTCTTAAAGGTTGCACTTCCCCGACCCACATGGCCCCCAACGCTCCCGGAATTTTATACCGATAAGGCTGAGTCCGGCAGCAGACATTGAGGGTAGATTCTTTACCATAGCTTTTTTATTTAATTTTCTTTGTCTCTGGGCAGCTATTTCACATTCACAAGATATCTTCTTCTTGGTGCAGAGCCCGTGCTTCATCGAATTTCTGCTTCATGGTCGGGTTGCCGCGAGTGAGTTTTTTGATGGTCAGGTCTTCAGCATCCTTGTTGGCCAGACGCAGATTGTTTTCCGAGCCCAGCAGATTCTCCTTTACCTTTTGCAGTTTGGTGATTGTATCATCAATCTGTTTGATGGCATCGTTGAACTTTTGCGATGCCAGTTTGTAATGTCGTCCGAATTTATCCCGGAATTCATCAAGCTTGTTTTCGAAATTGGTCACATCCACCTCCCTGCTTTGCGCTTGAATCAGTAGCTTTTTGTACTCGAGGCTCTTCTTTGAGGTCTGCACCAACAACGTAATCAGCGGGATGAAGAATTGAGGCCGAATGACGTACATCTTCTCATAGCGATGCGACATATCTACGATGCCTCCGTTGTAGAGTTCGTTGTCGGGTTCGAGCAGGGAGACCAGCACGGCGAACTCACACCCTTTCTTTCGTCTGTCCTCGTCCAGTTTCTTGAGGAAATCCTCGTTCTTGTGTTTGGTGGCCGTGGTGTCTATCTCGTTCTTCATCTCGAACATGATGGAGACATACTCCACGCCGTCTTCCTTGTCCCGGAAGATGAAGTCGCCCTTGGTCCCTTCTGCCACATCGTTGTCCTTTTCGAAGTAGGCATTCGGCAGAATGGGACGCAGTAACTGGTTGAACAGTGTCGAGCAGTGTGTTTCAAGAGACTCGCCAATCATCTTGGTACTCATGCGCGTCTTGAAATCCCGGTAGTAGTCAATTTGCTCCTGCTTGGCTTCCAGTTCAAGTTTATGTTGCTCCTTGAGTTTGGCCGTCTCGGCTTCGGCCTTGAACCGCACCATCTTCACGTCCGACTGGAGCTGACTGATGGTGTAATTTTTCTCCTGAAGCTCCTGCTCCGCGCGTTTCTGCTCTTCCATAACGGCCATCTTGAGCCGTGTGTCGGCCTGATTGACGGTTGACTGGAGTGCCGTAATGGTCTTCTCTTTTTCGGCCAAAGCCAAATTGCGTTCGGCATCCTTTCGGGCTTCGATGTTTTTCAGCTGTTCCTTCAATCGGTCTACCTCTAGTTGCCTTTCGCCGTTGAGTTGTACGGTCAGGGTCTCCATTTGACTTTTGAGTCGTTCAATCTCGTTTTCCTTGGCGGTCAGCTCCTTTTCCTTGTCGTTCATCAAATCATTGAACTCCTTTCGTGTTCGGGCTTCGGCCAGCTCCTGTTCCGTTTGGCGCTGAGCTTCCAGCTCTTCGATGCGTCGTTTAATTTCCGCGTCGAATTCGGAGTTTTTCACCTGGTTGACAATCGATGCGTAATCCGCTTCGTCTACTGCAAATACACTTCCGCAATGCGGACACTTCAACTCTTTCATATCTTCACTGTTTGTGTTTGTCATATAAAGATACCTGTTATTTGGTTTACAGCTCCGGTCAGGGAGGAAAATTCCACAAAAAAGTTCCATTTCAGGATTTTATTTGCAGAGCCCCGTCTTTTTAGCTAACTTTATATTCCTTTTTGTATATCATTTGCAAATGAGCCTATGACGATTCTCTTTCATCCTTGTTTCGATATGCGCTGCCGGTTGGACCCGGCTGTTCGTGGCTCGGTTCTGCTTGACACGCTGACGCTCGGGCCGTTCGGTCTGCTTCAGGAGCTGGAGCTCCGTCTGGGGCTGACAGCCGCCTCCACATCGAATCTGTTGCGTACGGTCGAGTATGTGAAGTTGTTGCGTAACTATTTCTCGGCTCATCCCGATTCGCCCTTTGTTTGTTCGTTTGAGACCGACGAGTTCAATGTGGCCGCCGAACTATTGCGATGGCGTGACCTGTTGCGGCTGGCCGGCTGGAAGGCCTCGATGCGTGGCATTTCCAAAAGAATCGATTTGCTGTCCAGCCTCGAGCCCAACTTTGCCAGTCCGGCATTGGGCGACCGCTGGCAGGCGGTGTTGGAGGAGCTTCCGAAGCACCGCCTGACGGACTGGACGCTCGAACTGCACGCCCCGAAACAGCTGCTGTTCCCGCTTTACGAGCGCCTCCTCGACCAGCTTGAACGGTCCGGCGTCCGAATCCGTGAGGCCGTGCAGCAGGCGGCGCGTCCCGAGCAGGTCCGGCGAATCCGTGTGCGGGACTTCGAGGAGGCCTTCCGGGGGATTCCGACCCTCGACCCGAAGCAGTGGACGCTAATCTGCAGCCATGGCAAGTTGCTCAACAACGTGCTGCGGCTCAATGGCTGCCCGACGACCGAATCGTCGATTCGCGAGAACGACTCGTCGGTCGTGCAACTCTTCGAGGCGGGCTTTTCACTCTTCATCCACCCGTCGGACGAGGTGCCAGAGGCCGTCGATATCTATCGGCTTTTGAGTTATCTGCAGGCTCGTCCCAATCCGATTCCCTCGCGGATTAACCTGGCCCTGCAGCGGCTGCTGACCTCCGAAGCCGGAATCAATCCCGAGCGCTGGCAGGCAACCGTCGATGAGGCGCTGGCGGCTGGTGGCGCGGAAGGGAAAGAGGAAAAGGCGCGAATAGAACGTCGGCTGGACAGCCTGCTCAATCCCTTCTTTGAGGCTGTTTCACCTCGGGCGATTCCGCTCGACCGGCTGAAGCGGTATGCCCGCTCGCTGCGGGGATGGGCGCTGCAACGCAGTTGTCTTGAAAAAGAAGATTCCGAAGTTCTGTTGCAGTTGGTCGAGATGTGCGACGTTATGCTGGCCTTGCTGGATTCATATACCGGAGAGACGATTGATGGAGGTCTGTTGCAGGGGTGGATTTCATCAATCCGCACCGATGCGACCATCCGTAACACAGAGGCTCAGGTCGGCTCGTTCGATGTGGTGGAACATCCTGCCGCGTTGGTTGATTCAGTCGACCGGGCCGTCTGGGTCGATTGTGCGGGGATGCCGGAACTGCACTACGACTTTGAGTTTCTCAGCCCGGATGAGCGTAAAGGCCTCGAAGGGCAGGGTGTCAGAGTCTGGAGCCGTACCGAAGAGATGAAGGTCGAACTGGAGCTCATTCGCCGCGGAGTGGGGCAGGTGCGCCGGGAGCTGATTCTCGTCACGCCCGAATCGGACTGGGGGGCGCGGATGGAGGAACATCCGGTCGTCGACAATCTTGAGTGCAAGGCGCAGGTACCCTTCCCGGTGGAGACCTGCACGGTGCCGGTCGAGCTTCCGCCCCTTTGCCAAAAGGTGCCGGAGTTCCGGATTGCACCCGGGAAGATTGCACCACGCGAGACGGAAAGTGCCACGAGCCTCGATTTGCTAATCCAGCGGCCGTTCGATTACGTCATGCAGTATGCTGCCCGGTTGCGGCCGGGCGGCGTGCGCGAACTCGACGAACTGAATCTCATCGAGGGACGTGTGGCACACCGCACGCTGGAGTTGATTGTCCGACAGACGGAGGGTAATCTCAGCGCCATGTCAGGAATCATCGCCAGCCGTGAGACTTTTGACCGCCATTTTTTGGAGGCGGTCCGGGAATGCGGACTGGGGCTTTTGCTGGCCCGCCATGCCATCGAGCGCAAGGAGCTTCAGGAACGATTGCATAAAGCTTTGGCAGCGCTGATGCAGATTCTGATCCGGTACGACTTCCGGGTCGAGGGGGTGGAGCAGGAGGCCTCGGCACCGTTGCTGGATGTCGGCAAACCCCTGCTCACGGTACGTGTCGACCTGCTGTTGCGCAACCGTGCAGGGAATCCGGTGATTTTCGACCTGAAATGGTCGCGTAGTGAGAAGCGTTACGAAGCCTTGATTCGCGAAGGCCACGACCTGCAGCTGCGAGTCTACGACTATGCGATGAGCTGCAATCTCGGGCGTCCCGTCGCAGCTACGGGATACTTCCTGCTGAAACGGGGCCAGCTGCTCGGTGCCAATCTGCCCGCTCTGCAGGGTTACGTCAAACAGGTTAATGCTCCGAGGACGACAGCCGAGGCTTTGGCCCGCATTCGTGCCGGCTATGAGCGCCGCTACCAAGAGTTCCGCGAGGGCCTCATCGAGGAGGGTGAGGGACTTCCGGTCGGTGAGCTTCCCTACGCTCGGACGGACAATCTCGAACTGCTGTGGCCGCTCCTGACGGAGAAGAACGCGGAAAGCATCAAGCAGATTGACCCCTATGACAACGCCTATCGAATCTTCAAAGGTACGCTGAAATGAGAAACATTCACTATATCAGTGCCGGTGCCGGCTCGGGCAAGACCCATACGCTGACCGAGATTCTGGCCGACCATATCGCCTCGGGAGCCTGCCGTCCGGACGAGGTGCTGCTGACGACCTTTACGGAGGCCGCCGCCTCCGAGTTCCGTGAGAAGACCCGGCGCAAACTGCTCGAGAATGGCCTTGTGGATGCGGCCTTTGAGATGGCAGGGGCACGAATCGGGACCATTCATTCGGTGGCCAAATCGCTGATTGACCGCTATTGGTACCGACTCGGTCTGGCGCCCTCCATGACGGTTCTTGACGACGAGGCGCGCGCCCGGCATATCAACGAATCGTTGGCCGCACTGGCTACGGATGAGGATTTGAAGGCTTTCCGGAAACTGCAGACTTGCTTCGGTTTCATCCGGCAAAATGGCATGTATCCGGTTCCGAATCCCGATTTCTGGAAGCTCCATCTGAGGACGATTCTCGAGTGGATGGACAATTACGAGGTGTCGCTCGAAGAGAGCCTCGACTATTGTTGCCGGCAGTTCGACGCTTTCTTCCTCGTACAGGATTTCCCGGGAGGCGCTTCGCTGGAAGAGCAGCTGGAGCAGGTGAAGTCCTATCTTCAGGCAATCAGCGACTCCGGAGAAGCTTCCCCGACCACTCTAGGCACCCTTACGCCGCTTTTGGCCCTGTCGGTCGAGGAGGAGCCCTATGTGTTCGCGGTCAAGGCCCTGTCCGCCGTCGGTAACCTGCCCAAGAAGTTGCAGAACAAGCCTTTTGCACCCGGATATGTGCAGGTTTGCGAGACCTTGGAGAAGAGCCTGCGTCACGTCTCCCATGGCCGCCTGCTGAAGGATTACGTGAAGCGAATCTTCCGGCTGGCCGCGGACTGGCGCCGCGACTATGCCGACTACAAACGGCGCAACCGTCTGATTGACTTCAACGACATGGAGCGCTACTCCGTGCAGTTGCTCGATATCGAAGAGGTGGCACGCGACATTCACGAATCGACCCGGCTGGTGCTGGTCGATGAGTTTCAGGACTGCAGCCCGATTGAGATTCGCCTCTTCGACCGTTTGTCAGAGATTGTCAATCGGTCGGTCTGGGTCGGCGATACGAAGCAGTCAATCTACGGGTTCCGTGGAAGTAATGCCGAAATGGTCGAAGCCATCACGCAGCAGTTTCCCGAGGGCGAAACGCACCCGAACGCCGCAGGGTGTTTCCGAACCAGTCTTCCGAAAAGTTATCGTTCGCGGGAAAAGCTGGTTCGGGCGGCCAATGCCGTCTTTACGCCAATCTTCGGTCCTGCGGCAGCTCTGGAACCCCATCACGGGGAGGAGGGTGTTGAGTCCCTTCCACCGCTCGAACTCTGGCAGGTCGGAGGTGACTTTTGCGAAGCTGTGGCCGATGGGGTCGAAAACCTGATTCAGCAGGGGGCGGCTCCGGGCGATATTGCAATACTTGCCCGACGGAATGACAAGGTCGATGCGCTGGCCGACTCGCTGCGCAACCGGGGAATCCCCGTGGCAACCCCCGAAACGGCCATCGGCGACTACCTCGAGGTGCAGTTGCTCGTGGCACTAATCAACTACGCGGTACTCCACGACGACTTCTCGAAGGCGGCCATCCTTGCCCTGCTGGCCGACTGCCCGGTTGACGAGCTGCTTGAACGACGGCTGGACTATCTGGCCAATCCGGGCGATAGTCGTTGGCTGGAGGAGGATACACTCTTCCGGAAGATTGACCAGGTAATCAATCGTAACCGGCAGCAGTCAATCTCCGGTTTTGTCGAGAGCCTGATTGTGGAGCTCGACTTCGAGAATCGGATTAACCGCTGGAGCGGTCCCGAGGCGGCTCGGCGCCGGGCCCATCTTGATTCGGTCCTGGAACTGGCTGCAGCCTACGAAAAGCAGGCTGCACAGACTGATGGAGCGTCGCTGGGAGGATTTGCCCATTGTCTCGAACAGGGACAAACCACCGAGCACCCCTTCGAGAAGGATTCCCGGGCCGTCAGCGTGCTAAGCTACCACAAATCCAAGGGACTCGAATGGAAGCACGTCATTCTGACCGGTCTGGAGTGGGATTATCGCAAAAGGCTTTTTGCGCATGATTTGTTTGAAGTGCAGCTCCACCCCGCGGCCGATTCGGACAGCGGGGATGCCCGTCGGCTCATTTCGCTCTTCCCGAACCTCTTCGGGGCGTCGAGCGTTTCCAAGTGCCTCGAAGATTCGCTGCGCGAACTGCTACATTACGATACTACCAATCGTCGGGTATGTCGGGAGGAGGCCCGGCTGCTCTATGTCGGCTTCACCCGGGCCCAGAATCAACTGATTGCAGTACAGCCGTTGAAAAGCGGAAGAAATGGAGCAACTGCTCCCCAGTCGCTGGAGTGGTTGATTCAGGTGGGAGCCGCTACAACAGAGCGCATCTGGCACGCTTGGGATGAGTCGATTCCGGTTCGGCAGTTTGTCGGTGCGGCGGCTTCCCGCACAGCGAAGGAGCCTCTGATGGCCGAACGGTACCTCCGTCCGGAATCACCGGCCCAAACGCCGGAGCTCCGGTATCTGCAGCCAAGTCAGCTCGCTGCCAATCCGAATCGGATGCCCGAGGTCACGCTGGTTGCCGACCGCGGAGCGCGGATTGACCTGCGGGCCGGAGCTGAGACACCGATGGCCGAGATTGGTACGACCCTTCACAACATCCTGGCGCTCTGCAGCCCCGAATCGGAGAACGTGACCGGGCGTGCCCGACAGATACTTGTCCGGCATGGCATGGAGACGGTCGTTCCCCATCCGGAGCAGATTGGGGCTGTGGCCGACTGGTTGTTCGGATGGCTTGAACGGGAGTATGGTCCGGCCTGTCGGGTCTGGCACGAGCGGCCAATCCGCATGTGGCGCGACGGGCAGGAGCTGAACGGCTCAATCGATTTGGTCTGGGAGACGGACCATGGATGCGTGGTGGTCGACTTCAAGAGTTTTCCGGGTTCCCCGGCTTCGATTACAGATTCGGCGGATGAACATTATGCAGGCCGTTATGCTCCGCAGTTGAAGGCTTATCGCGAGGTGCTGGAGGCGGCGGGATTGCGGGTCATAGACACGCTAATCTGCTACGCCGTTCAGGGATGCTTGGTACGGTTGCAAACCTGTAACAAGTCTCGGGAATAATCCTGACCGTGCATTTTGGGCGCAAAATCAGATGCGCTAAATGTTCTTTAATCCGCTGAAGTTGGTCTAAATAGCTGCGTTGGTTTACTTTTTTGAAATTTTATTTGCAAACGTCGAAAAAAATCCCGAATATTGTATTGAAGATAGGCTCAAAGCCATATCCAAACGACAAAGACAGGCAAAACCAAACGATTTCGTATCTTTTGATTTTGTCTGTTTTTTGTTTTTTTAGTTATGGCACAATTGGTCTATTCCGGTATCCCGGCGACGATTCGCTCGTTCCGTTACGACGAGGTCGTCAGTTTCTGCGAGGTACGCAAGACATGGGGAGGTCTCTCGAACATGTCGAGCGAATACCCGCTATTATATAACGGTGTAATCTATCCCACGGCTGAGCATCTCTATCTGGCCGGACGCTTTTCTTCCCATCCGGAGATTGTTGCGGAGATTCTTGCTCATCGCAATGCCATGTACTGCAAGCGACTGTTTCACGGCCGGGCATGGGCTCCGATGATTCGTCCGGACTGGGCTGGATTGCAACTGTCGTGGATGCGATTTGTCCTCAATCTCAAGTATGAACAGCATCCCTCATTCCGGCGGCTCCTGCAGCAGACGGCCGGCAAGGTGATTCTCGAGGACTCGACAATGCTCGTCGGCACGAATCCGCTCTGCGGTCATTCGAGCTTTTTCTGGGGCGCCAAGGATTTGACGCGCCGGGAGGCCATCGGCAACGAACGCCGTCGCATTACGCGCGAGGCCCGTCTTGAAGGCTGGTCACAGCCCCGGCTGAAGTCGGCCCGTGAGGAGATCCGCGAGCGGATTGGGCAACGGGTCCGTGGTGAATTTGTCGGAGCTAACGTATTGGGATTGCTCCTTACCGAGTTGCGCGATTCGGGACACCTCGAGTGTTCGATTCCGGAGGATATGTTGCGTTTGAACTGTGCAATAGCAGCTTGAATAGCCTGATAGAGCCATGAAACGTCTATTTTATCTTGCATTGTTCGTCTGTGTATTGTTCGGATGTCGCCCCACGGAGAAGTCTGCCAGGGTTGTCTTCTTCCGCGAAACGGCACCATTGCACAGCTACGCCACCGTGCCCTGGGCGGAACTTGTCCGGGACTATTGGCGTCCGAACAGGGGTGATTGGAACAAAGAGGTCGAGAAGAGTCTCGAGGCGACTGCGTTCCCGTATGAGATTGCAGCCGCATACTGGGAACAGCTGCAAAGTGTCCGGGAGTTTGTCCATCAGCAAAGCCTGCCGCTGCGGGCGGTAGCGGCACCGGAGCTTGTCGAGCGGCTTGACCGGCTGGAGGCCGCTTTCGATACGGTCTTTATGCGGTGCATCTCCGAATCTTATTACATGCGGCTGTTGCCCGACATCTATGACGAGGTGATTCCTGAACGGCTGGATGTATTGGTCAAGGCGGCAAGCAATGAAGAAGAATATAAATAATTGATATATAAACAATTAAATTTAAAAACCATGACAAAAATCTCATTTGTATCCCAAACCGACGGTGAACTGTATGTCGATACCGAGAAGGTAGCAACGATTACGGCCAATGTGCCCTGCAAGTTTGAACTGCCCAAAGGGGCCTATCAGTTCCGTCTGGACGTAATGCAGACGGATGATGAAGTTACCATGTGGTGGCCGATAACAGCGTTTGACTTGCGACTGAACGGTTCCGGTTCGGTGGATATCCGGCTGGAGTCCTGGGACAAAGTCCATGTCACCCACCACGCAACGGTCCGGGGGGATACCCTTTTCTCGGATGGAACGGATGAACGTGAAGATTGCATGGAAGACGCCCTGTGTCCCGAGGTCGATGCCGCTCAGCGCCAAGCCCGCCTCGAGGCGCTCACGGCCTCGTACGACAAGGTAATCCCCTTCAACGAGGCCCTTGTGATTGTTGTCCGCGAGGGGCTCTACGGCCTTTATGATTTGAATCGGGAGCGGCTGGTGCACCCCGTCAAGTATCAGAAAATCTGGAGCGCCACACCGGAATATGCCATTATCCAGCAGAACGATCTCTGTGGTCTGTTGAGCCCCGAGGGCGAGAAACTGACGCCAATCAAATACGACTGGATTGAGGCCAATACCTCCGCCCGGCTGATTCGGGTATCGATGGGTTCTTACACCAATCCGGAAAGCTCGTTCGGTCTTGTGGACCGGTCGGGACATGAAATATTGCTCGGCCGACATGCCGGAATCCATTCAGTCGAAAACGATTTGTTCACCCTCGAGGATTACGATTCGTGGGCGGATAATCGGATTTCCACTTTTGGCTTTTATAACGAACGGACGGGGGAATATATTCGGCCGAAGTATAATGAGGTCGGAGTCCTGTGCCACAATCGCATGCGTGTCTGTCGGGACGGATTGTGGGGCTATGTCGACGGTCGGGGCCACGAGGTGATTGTGCCTCGCTTCGACCGGGCCGGAGACTTTATGGAGCAAGGCTTTGCGCTGGCTGTCCAGAATGACCTGTTCGGGATAATCAATCTTCAGGGAGACTATCTGGTGCAACCCGAGTATCATTCGATTGAGGTTGTAGCGGACTATTGGGCTGCGGTGCGTATGCAGAATGAGAAGTATCGGCTGATTGACCTGCGGAATTACCGGGTTTTGCCGGCGGAGTATGACCAGGTCAAATATCTCAACAATCAGAAGATGCTCTTCAAACGGGGCGAACAGTGGGGCTTGCTGGACCGGGAGGCGAAGGAGATTCGCTTTGACGGAACTTACGACGATTTGATTCGTCATGGCGGCCATCTGATTCAGGCCCGACGCGGCAAGTATGTCGGGCTGCTTGACCTGCAGGGCAAAGAGGTGCTTCCAATCGTTTATGAACAGGTTGGGGAGTGTCACAACGACCTCTTCTCTGTGATTATTCCCCAAGAAAAAGAGAATTCGTCGTATTGGTTCCGATGGCGCTGTATTGATGCTCAGGGGCATGAGAAGACGCCTCTGGGATACGATTCGGCAGAGCCGAGTCTGAATGCCGGAGTTTTCCGGGTAATCAGGGACGGTAAGATTGGACTGTGCGACCTGGAAGGTAAAGAACTTCTTGCTCCCACATTCGATGACATCTATGATTTTTACAACGGAGTGGCCGTTGTTTGCCTAAACGGTCGTATGGGAGCAATCGACGCGTCGGGGCATGTGATTGTCCCGATTGTCTACAATCAGCTTTGGAATTTTCTCCACGACACAACCCTTGCTTGTCGTGACGGAAAGTGGGGCGTGGTCGACCGGACGGGTCGGGAGGTGATTCCCTGCCGATTTGCGGCGACGGAGAGCCGCTTGCACGACGGCTACGCCGAGGTCGGGATTACAGGCCTCGCTATGACTAATCCGGATGATCCGGAACTTACAGCCAACTTCGTGGGGTATGTCAATGAATCGGGTGAAGAGATTCGGTTTGGGCAAGAGTTTGCAGGCTATTACGGCGAGTACGATGGACCGAATCCCAATCTTGACGGTCGGGACATTTTCATGGACTAACCGTCTGTCATCGTAGTATTGTATTAAACTTGAAAGAACGATGAGAACAAAAAACATGCATTCTGTTGCCCAACATCGGGAAGACAACGAACTCTTTAAACAGAATGCCGAACTCCTTTTCAAATATAGGAAATTAATCCAGGGCCACGCCTGGTTCCCGTATGTGCCCGTACCGCTGCAGATTCCCGGTATCGAGCAGGTCCCGTTGGGGGCCCTGCTGGAACTGGCGGGCGACAGCAGCGAGGAATTCAGGCTGCTTTGCGAAGATGCTGCCTGGTGGGAACCCATCGTTATGGACCGGATTCCAGACAAACTGGAGGTTGTAACGGCTTCGGGAATCGACATTGAATCCCCGTCATCGCTTTTCCAATCCTCCAAGTCTCCGATGGAAGAGAGGTCCGCAGCCGAACAGGCTGTCATACGGAACCGAATTCGGGCCCTTTCGAAACTGTGCATGCAGTATAGCCATGCAGATGCAATACCTCCGAAAGCGGATTTGAGAGAGGTTGTCTCGTCCCTGAAGCGTGCCGGACGGTTGCCCTACCTGACCGATGACCAGTTGACGGAACTTCGCGGGCGACTGCGAGCCTTCGACGTATACGAAAGCCTTGACAAGATGGAGAATTCTTTGGTCAACGATTTTCTCGAAGAGGTGGTCTCCAGTTGCCGCGACGGAGCCTGTGTGACCTTGCGCCCCGAACATTTTCAGTATTTCTGGTTGCAGGTACGTCATCCGGCTCATTTTACCGCACACTATGCCAAGGACCGGAATGTATGCGTCTTTACGGAATGGGCAGGCACAATCAATTCGTATTGGACCATGCGCCGGGCTCAGGAAGAGTATTTGAAAGCCCTCTACGTTTCCCGCTTCGACGAGATTCGCAGTGCTGTAGAGGAGGCGGTCAAAGATGAACCGGAACTTCAAATTGAGAATTTCAATCCCGAAACTTACACCTTCTCGCTGGTCCATCAGGCGAGTCGGGACCTCCCTGTTTTGACTCTTTGGGAGATACTTGAGGACCTCTTTGAGGAGGACTCCGAATGGACAACTCTGACATTGAGTGACGGTGGCGGGAACGTGACCAGTGAAGAGCTTGAGCAAATGAAACTTGAACGCGAAGAGGTGCAACGGCGGCAGGCCAAAAAATTGATTCCGCTCCACGCTGCTCTTCTGCAGCGGATTATTGATGGCACGGCCTCTGACAAAGATTTGACACAATGTGTCGAGTTGTGCCGTCGTATCGAATGGGGAAAAGACGACGAAGAAGACGAATAGTACAATTGCACAGATGAATAACGAAATGGAACTTGAACGATTTGTCAAGGCTCAGCACGACACTTATGAAACAGCTTTCTCCGAGATACGGCAGGGCTGTAAACGAACCCACTGGATATGGTACATCTTCCCACAACTGGTTGGGCTCGGGCACAGTTCCAACGCCCGTTATTACGGCATTCGGAACCGTGCCGAGGCTGAGGCCTATCTGAACCATCCGGTTTTGGGAAGTCGATTGCGCCGGATATCCGAGCGGCTGCTCACGGTTGAGGGTCGAACAGCTCGAGAAATTCTGGGCAATTTGGACGCCATGAAGGTCCGTTCATCGATGACGCTGTTCGATGCAGTGAGCCCGAACGATATTTTCGGGTTGGTGCTGGACAAATTTTATGGAGGGCAACGGTGTCAGTATACGCTTGAAATGCTGGATGAAAAGCCTGATATACAAGAGGCTCTCCGCTATATAGGGGCTGACTCGTTGGATTTTGTGCTTTACAACCCAATGTTCTCCCGACGGGTACATGCCCCGATTCACGGCATCGGACATATCTATCGGACGATGATTGCCTGTGCGCTGCTGGGCAAGGCACTGGAGAAACCGCGTGAGGGTTTGCTGGCTTTCTGCGGCGCCTATATTCACGACCTGGCCCGTCGTACGGACGGAGTCGAACCCGAACACGGCCCCAATGCGGCAAAGTACTTTTCCGGTCGGTTCCAACGGCTGTGGGACAAGTACGGACTGACGCCGGAGGAGTGCGAACAGGTTCGGCAGGCAGTTTCTCAACATTCGACACGGGAATTATTGCGCCCTTCGGATGCGGGTTATGCGGTGATGGCAATCCTTAAGGATGCCGATGCATTGGACCGCTGCCGCCTGCATCATGGTGGGTTGAATCCCGACTGGCTCCGTTATCAGGAGAGCCGGCGGCTGATTGGCTTCATGGAGCAAATCTGCGCGAAAACCCGAACAGTGAACCGGGGGCTACCCTTTGCGGATTTTGTAGCGATGTGCCTTTCGAATAACCCATCTTCAGAAGTATAATGGAATCGCATATTGAAATGCATCAGCCAGTTGATCCCCTTAATTTTTTTGTCTAATTTATTAAATCTTATCACTATGCTGGACAACTATTTGGTTAAGTATCGTTTTCAGAACTCCAATTGTCAGACGACATTGACACTCCATGGCGAGAGTGAGAGCGAAGCCATACAGAAACTTATTGAACGTGGAACTATTCCCGAGGAGTTGGCCGATGAGCTGATCATTTACTCCGTGGAGAAGCGGTAGTACATGACTGTCGACAGGTCCCCTTTACAGGGACCTGTCGAATCTTTTGCCGACGTCCAACTCGCTGAATCGTATAGCTTATCGACTGTTTTCTTGGCTTGTTGTCCTATTAAAATAAACTTTGTTAGCCGGATTGTTACCATGCCGACTATAATCTAAAGAATCTGTATAATCTTTTACCCTTCTTATCCCAAGATATACTGAATAGTAATTCCAAGCGGTTTGTATACAAAAACGCAAAACGAATCGTAAACGAAGTCGGATTTATAAATCCGACTTCCTCGTATCACAACTTTCAGACTGGTTTTATCTCCACATCATACATAATCGTTTGATCCTTTGATGAGATATTTATATCACCTTCCGTCCCATCAACTGCATCCACATATCTTCCATTGCGTCCCAGGAACCAACCGTTTGGAATACCTCCATTCGGATAAAATACCAGGCATTCTCCTCCGGCCTCAACCTTCAGTTCTCGCCAATGAGGAAGGGTCTTCGGGGAGTTCGAGTTAATATTGAGATCTATTCCCTGTCCAAATACGCGATTGCAGAAATCCTTCAGCACTCCATCACGAGTCTGGTTATCCGGCAGATTGTCGGTAATTCTTGCGTTATTGGTTCGACCGTCCCAATATTTTTCCATCTCGAAGCAGAGCTGAATATCTGAGGGTTGAAGAATCTCAACAATCCGCTTGACGAACTGGACCGTGAGCAGCATGCCAAGTTCCGATTTCAGATGTTCGTCCTGATAGACAAGGCGTACGCTTTGCCTCCGATGCCGCTCCATAAAAGAAGTAATGGCGTTTGGCCACTCAGGCTCAATTCTGCAAATCGTATCGTAGAGTTCACGAAACGGCGGCGGATGCTTCTTTCGTTACACACACCAACGCACCGCCAGAGGCCGACGAAGAGTCGGGCCAAGTGACAAAGAAAAGCCTTGTAAACGAATAGTTTACGAGGCTTTTTCGTTCCCGCCATTCATTACGGATGTGGCTGGAATGTGCGCTTGATACAAAGTTGGAAGCCAATGCTGGAGGCGAGGTGTTGTTTCAATTGCACTTATTTCCGTTTTTTTGTATCTTTATCCTCAAAATCATGCAAATGAAAAAAGAAGCAGGATACGTATATATTTTTATATTTTGACCAATCCGAGCTTTAAGGAGGATTGGGTGAAAATCGGCAAGAGCTCCCGCCCGGTAGATATTCGCTCGAAAGAGTTGGACAATACGGCCGTGCCGCTGCCGTTCGAAATCTACGCGACGCTCAAAACCTCGAAATACGAAGAGGTTGAGAAGCTAATCCACAAGACCATTGACCGGCTGACCGATTTGCGAATTCGTCAGAATCGGGAATTCTTCAACGTGCCTCCTGCTAAAGCCTTGGATATTCTGCGCGACATATCGACCACGCTCGACGATGCCGAAATTGACGAGGTATATCTCGGTGATGCCCGATTCAAGAGAGCGGCGCCGGAGGAGTCCACCGAAAACGGGAAGAAACGAGCTCGCTTCAAGTTCAACATGGTTCATATTCCGATTGGAGCGACCCTGGTTTTCGTACCAACCGGAATAGAGGTAAAGGTTGCGGACGACGACCACATCGAATACGAAGGACGCCTCTACAAACTCTCGCCCTTCGTGGGGACCTTTATGCCCGAGGAGCGCCGCAATGCTTCGGGAGCGTATCAAGGAGCAAAGTATTTTTCCTATAAGGGCGAAATCTTGAGCGACCTCCGAGCTCGTTGCGAACACGAGGAATAAGGCGTATATCGATTTAAGCGATATAACTTGCACGTGCCGAAAGGAGAGGTAGCATTTGCAGTGTAAAGGTTCATTGAAAGGACACTCTGGGACGCGGATTTTGAGGTGTAAAATGGAGGCAATCGTCGCAGCACTGCCGCAGAAAGTCGGCTCTTGGGAATTGGAACACCCCCGGCACATCGTCCTCGTCGTGCCATGGCAAGCGCGCCGGAAGCGGATGCGACAGGGCGTTGGCCCCGCGGTGCTGACGCTCCGGAATCGAGAGGTCCTCCTCGCACGTAAAATGTCCTTCTCTCTGTAGATTCGTCTGACAATCAGCAGCTAATGCAGCGTTTCCTCAAGCTGGGACTCCTCCGTCGGCGTGATTCGCTGCCAGCGGGCGGCAATACGCCCCTCGCGGTCAATCAGAATCAGACACGGAATCTGCGTTACCCGATACAAATCCGCCAAATCGGCCTCCTCCGGGAAATAGAGCGCTTCGTCATCGGCTGATTCGCAACTCAGGACCTGCGGGCAATAGTCCAGGTCGTGCATTGCCAGGGCCTGCCGCCAGGCCGCCGAATCGTCATCCACCGAGACTCCGATAACCTGCAAGCCCCTGTCGGCATATTTGCGGGCCAGTTCCCGGATTGCGGGAGCCGCTTTCAGACACGGCCCGCACCACGATGCCCAGAAGTCGAGCAGCACGACCGATTCCCCGTAGTCCGACAACCGGACCGAACCGCCCGCCGCCTCGCGCCGTTCGAAGTCGCAGGCGCGGTTTCCCACCTCATAGCCCGTCTCCCCCGGAGCATAGGAGAGCTGAATACCGGCCAGCTCGCGCAGAATCCGGTTCTCCGCCGTTTCGGGAATCCGCTCGTAAAGGGCACGGAGGCGGTCGGAAGCATTCCGGCCGGTCCGGATGGAGCGATAGAGCAGATGCGGTGCAATCGCATAGTCTGGATGTCGCGCGACAAATACCATGCGGAGCGAATCCTCGACGGCCTGTTCCAATTTGAATTCCTGAACGGCCTGCAGGAATTGCATCCACAGAGTATCCCGCTCTTCAGCAGAAGCCTGCGCCCATTGCTCGTTGAGCTCCATAGCCCGGCGATATTTCCCATAGGCCCGTCGGGGAACGGCTCCCAGCTGCGTCCGATAATCCGCGATTTCCTCCATCAGGGGGAGCTCCGGGCAGGTGAAATCATAGGGATGCAACCGATTCATCTGCAGATGCATTGTGCCTGGTACAAGATATAAGCTGATTTCATCCATGTTTTCGAAGGTGAGATATGCGGGAGTAATTCCCGGGATTTCCCCTTCGAAGTGGATTCTTCCGTCGACCACGCGGGCTGAATCCGTCTGTTTGTACCAGGTACCCTCCCGATAGACCGGGTAGGTGAGCGAGGCGAGTTCCGCCGCCCTGGCTTCAGCAATCCGGGCCTCCAATCGAAACCGGTTTTGATTCGGCGTTGTGCAGGAAACCGCCAGTAACAGGGTCACAATACCGCATAAGTAGTTTGCCTTCATATCTCGGATGAGTTGTTGCATCGAAGCATGCGGACGCCCAATCCCGCACCTCCGGCAGCCATGAATTACATGCACTGGTATTCGGGCATCATCTCTCGTTGAAAAGGGCTCATGTCCCTTTTCCTATTTTTTAAGGTTGCAAACGACGACCGCATCGAATACGAAGGGCGTCTCTACAAACTTCCGCCCTTTGTTTGGTCAGGAACTATCCGATTTGCAGTGTGAAGGTCACCCGGCGGTCGGTGTTGCATGTCAGGCGCAGCGAGCCGCCGTGCAGCTGCATGATTCTCCGCGAGAGGCTCAGCCCGATGCCCGAACCGTCGGGCTTGGTCGTGTAGAAGGGGGTGAAAATGTTCTCGGCAACCTCCGCAGGGATGGCCCCGCCGTTGTTGCTGAACTCGATGACGACGTGCTCGGCCGCGTCGATGCGCGAGCGGATTTCGATTTCGCCATCCGGCCGTCCGGCAATCGCCTCGCGGGCATTCTTGAGCAGATTGACGGCAACCTGTCCCAGCTGGACCTTGTCGGCGTAAATCATCGTGTCGGCCGGTTCGATGTCGACCCGAATCCGCAGGGCATCCTCGCTGGCCGCCGTCAGCACCTCGGCCTGCCGGATAAGCTCGCGTACCTCGAACGGCTCGCGCTGCGGCGCCGGAATCCGCGTGAAGCGCCGGTAGCTGTCGACGAAGGAGACCAGCCGCCGGCTCGTCGCCGAGATGGTCTCCAGCCCGCGCTTGACGTCGGGGTCCATCGGCCGGTCGATGTCGAGCAGCGTCTGGCTGAGCGAGGTGACCGGCGCCAGCGAGTTCATGATTTCGTGGGTCAGGATGCGCGAGAGCTTGCTCCACGATTCGACCTGGATTTCGCTCACCCTGTCTCTTATACACATCTCCGAGCCCACGAGACCGAGGCTGATCTCGTA
>ENA-OYDV01000012-OYDV01000012.1-human-gut-metagenome-genome-assembly--contig:-NODE-12-length-28772-cov-6.181286_pt1 | contig 28772 bp, 25 predicted proteins | sample MGYA00243554_ERZ652913 | MGnify/ENA primary metagenome ERZ652913 (study PRJEB26926, sample SAMN06164674) | human gut metagenome | biome: ENVO:00009003; feature: ENVO:2100002; material: ENVO:00002003...
CGAGATCAGCCTCGGTCTCGTGGGCTCGGAGATGTGTATAAGAGACAGGTATAGGATGAATTCAAAGGGGTGATTCTCATCTTTAATAATCAATTGATCGAATCTGTCCCCTTTCTGTATTGTAACATATGATGTTGTGGATAAGGGGCTTCATTATAATTTATGAAGAATCCATCCGGCGATGGGAAGGTAGAAGCACTGCTCGTAGATGGCAATGAGAGGATTACGCAGTATGAAATTGCACGACTGTCGAGTCGATGAATTATTCTCGACAGATAGTTAAAGAAGCGCTGAAACTTTGTTTTCTTCCTGCAATATGATTGTATGTTCCCGATTTTTATTATATTTCATATCAATACAGGTTTGGCTATGAAATATATATTATCTATTGCTCTGATTGTATTCTTGTTCGGCTGCAGTAACAGCAGACAGATCGAGCAGGAGTTGTCTACGGCGGCAAAATTAATGCGCAGCGAACCGGACAGTTCATTACGCATCATCGAGAATATTGACCCCGACCGGATTCTAGGGCGCCACACACGGGCAAAATACGCTCTCTTGTATTCCGCGGCACTCGATAAAAATTATGTGGATACCGATGATGATTCACTGATACGCATTGCATACCGGTATTACGACAAACGTATTTGTTCGGATTCGGTGATGTTCCTGATCAACTATCACTATGGGCGAATCCATCAAAATGGCGACAATTATCAGGAAGCCATGCACTACTATCTGACTGCGGAAAAATATGCTCTCGCGGCGCATAAGAATTACTACCTGGGATTAGTACATACCCGTATCGGGGAACTCTATTCCGAGCAGATGAATTTTAACGGAGCGCTGGAATACTATCGGAATGCTTATGACGCATGGAAAAAACTACGCAATCCGGCGTTTATGAATAATGCGACACTCAATATCGCCAATACTTATTCCGGTTTATGTGATAACAATAATGCGGTAAAATACTATTTGCAAGCTCTGCAGGCAGCCAGGCAGCAGGGAGACAACGATATGGTTATTGCTTGTTTAAGCAATTTAGGGGATATTTATGTTAGTGAGGGCGACTATCCCAAAGCCTTGCAAGCCGTAAAGGAAATTGAGCGAATCGCCCCTGATGGGTTGTCAATCTACCAATATAGGGTTTTAGCCAAAGTTTATTATCTGCAACACAAGATAGACAGCGCACAATATTATTTCAATATTGCTTCGGAGTTGGCGGAAGATATTCGGGACGATGCGCAGCTGGCCTATTTATCTTTTCAAATTGAATTGGCATCCGGAAATTCAGAGCAGGCAGCCAATTCGATCAACGAATATATCTGGTTGAGCGATTCCATATCTCGCATGGTGGTATCCCAATCTGCAACCGCCGCCGAGGCAAAATATTATAAGGAGCAAACTGCTTTTGCGAGTTACCGCCTGAAAGTACGCACTTGCTTTGAATATATTGTCGGACTGCTGATTTGCGCCGTCGCAGTTTTCCTAATCTACTACTACCGGGAACGCATGAAACGCAAGCAGCAGCAGATCGAACGCTACATGTTGGCTGTTGAGAGCATTCGGGATTCGAAAAACCGCATCCTCGGACATCTTGCCGTCAAGGAGGGCCAGGAAGTACAACTTAAAGAATTGGTAATGTCCCGCTTCGAGTTCCTCGACCAACTCGGTCGAGCATTCTATGAACGAACCAATACAAAAGCGCAGCAGGAGGCCATTTACAAGCAGGTGAAAAACTTCTTTATGAACCTTGCGTCGAATCCCTCGACCAAAAAAGAATTGGAGCAGATCGTAAACACGGTAAACGACAATATTATTGATAAACTACGGATGCAGTTTCCGAAATTCAAACCGGCGGATATCGATTTGCTATGTTACATCTACGCCGGATTTTCGGCGCAAATCATTAGCGTTATAACCGGCGATTCGGTATCGAATATCTACAACCGCAAATCACGGTTGAAAGCCCGAATTGCGGCATCGGATTCATCTGAAAAGGACTTTTTCATTCAGAAAATGCGATAACAATCTGATTGTCAAATAAACCAGCTCCATTCCGAAGGGACTGTCTCCTAAAGCAATATATAATATTCTGTTTTTCAGATAATTATCTTATACATTATAAAAACTGCGAGATTTTTGCAATTTTCGCAGTTTATATTTTTGTGTAAATCAATCATTTATAGATGCCATGTGATAGATTTTTCGTCGTGAATTTTGCTGTCGGAAGCAACTGAATGTCTAACTTTGTTATTGCCTAGCAGATATTGAATAGTTCACAAATACTATGGATATGAAAAAGATTGCGCTCATACTTGTGATTACATTAATTAGCATGTCATGCGACCCGAAGAAATGGGTGGCTACGTATGCAACCTCTTGGTATGTAAAAAACAATACCGATCAGATTCTAATTATTACTACATCTCCATTTATTGAAGCTGATGCTGTTATCGATCCTGGAGATTCGGCATTAGTTCATAGCTTCAATCCGTTTCAATATTTAGGAGAACCCACTTTTGACACATTTTACGATGCGTGGAACGGTAAGCCGGAACAAGAATGGTGTATAAGTGTCAGTTACAAAGATGGTCAATTCCTGAAAAAATGGGAATATATAGATCGGAACGCAACGGGCAGACAAATCTTCAACGAATCTTATTGGCGGCTATATACGAAAAAGATTGGTCATAGCGATGAATTAAACTTTACATGGGTTTTTGATATTCTCCCGGAGGACATCGCTCCATTGTAGATGGATTCCATTATAAATATGAGTTTCTCCCCAGCAAAAGATGTATCAATCATTCGAGGGCGCATATATGGAGCCGTCAGATACGATAATCAGTGGCGCGCTTGCGTAATTGAAACTAAATAAATATCAATATTTTATGAAAAAGTTAATCTTTGTATTTGCTCTGCTATGTTTCATGCAGGGTAATGCTCAAACCAGCCAACTCGCGGTTGCAGAGCGTCAGGTTGGTCGATTCGAGGGTGAAATCGGCGGAGGCATTGCTTTTGGAGCCGACAAGCTGAACTTCGACAAGAACAAACTCGGTGCGACTTTCTATACAGAAGCACGATATAATATGCAGCGTGTCCCGTTGGATGTCGGTGTACAGGTAGCTGGAACGATTTTCCACCGAGAGTCCGTCAAAGCCGGACAACTGAAGTTCAAGACCTGGAATGTGATGGCTGTGACGGATTACAATCTTCAGCGACATAAGAAAATTTCATTTTTCGCGGGCATTGGCTTGGGTTATGCCTCTTTGGATCATTCGGCTCCGATCACCTTTGATGACTCGCAGCCCAACTGGGGTGGATTCTCAACGGGAACCAAGACAGGATCATTCTGTTTCATGCCACGTATTGGCGTAGAGGTGCTTCATCACCTACGAGTGACTATCGATTACAAGTTCCAGGAAAAAGCAAACCGCCATTTCGGCCTTACACTCGGTGTAGTTTTTGGTGGAGGTCGTAGATAATCATTAAACGAAAGATGCTGGGAGAAAACCGGCATCTTTCTTTGTCTAATTATTCAGGAAAGCGGGGGCATGAAATGCCACCGCTTTCAGTGTTACATTCAGAAATAGCCCGTGTATATCCTCAGAACCATTGTGTCATCATCCTTCTGAGCAGGGGAATGGTTCGCAGAACAACTTCAAGTAGTGTTTTAAAAAGTGTGTCTGGACGTAGTCATCTGTAAATATAGCGATTCTTGTTTTCAGCACAACACTATAGTCCGTTGCGTTCATTTTCTTTTTCAATCGGGAGATAATTCCCGGCCCTGGTCAATCCGTGAGGTGTCGGCCTCAAGTACGATTTCTTATCCATGGCCGTCTTGCCCATCAGCTGCAAATGGACACTCTCGTTTGGCATGGTTCTCCGCATATGTGTTACCCGTCGAATGTCCTTCTACAGTTGCTCAATCCTATTCGTCGTGTAGATCATCGACTGAATCATAATGACAGGTTGTTCTAAACGTACAGGAAGACTATTTTCGGAGTTAATTCCTATGTGGAAATCTCAAATGCAGAACATATTCGATCGAGGTTTTTTCAAAATTCTTTTCTACCTTTGTTTCATTAAATTTTATGAGAGAACCAGAGAAACAGAAGAATTGACATAAGATAGCTTTTAGCTGTTTATTCTAGGTCTGAAAATAGCCAACTTCTAACTTACGGGAATAGACAAGCAAGGCTCGTGTATTGCACTATTATTTATCGTGCGGCACGAGCTCGACTTGTTCCGTAAGTGGGTGTTTGGCGATACCTCAGATCTGAACAATGTTGAGTTCGTGCTTTTTTGTATAGATATTGCAATTGACCTCGTTGTATTATCGTATTATTCATCGGGACGTATGCCTGTAAAATCCAATACAACTGCTGCAGAGCGATTAAAAATAGTCATAGAAAATGCGGGACTTAGTACATATGCACTGTCTCGTCATATAGGGTTGCTGCGCCCAGAGAATCTTTATCAGATACTACGAGGAAAATGCGGGATTAGCAAGAATATGGCAAATATCATTCATCAGAAATTTCCGCAATATTCTATTGACTGGCTCATTTATGGTGACAACAATTCTCAAGAACCTCATCATGATAACATTGTCCGTATTCCCCTGTATAACAATTTTGATACACAACAATTCCCTCCGCTTTTCCCGGCAGATGAAATTCTGACATTTTCTTCAACTCTTGCTGCAAATGCTCAGATAGCGATCGCATATTCTGACGATTACCTCTATCCAAATTCGCAAAAATCAATATTATTATTACGAAAAAAAACGATAGCAGAGGAAATATGTTATGGTAATATGTATCTTATCATAACAGATCAACTGCGCCTTGTGCGTTATGTGTACAAATCTCCTGAGAGCCCGAAGAAACTCCTACTAAATACTATGCCAGAAAGCTCCGTTGGAGAAATGACAATAGAGCGGATACTTATTCGTTCGATGTGGATTGTATGTACGGTTATTTATCGTACGACATGAACATTGAAACTCGCCCCAATTTATAGCCGAGAGTTTCAAACACAGGAGATAAGAAACGGAAAATGCAAGAGTAATACTCTTGCATCTCATTAAAAATAAACATTTTCAGCAATCGAATTCGTGGATATCCACCCCCAAGTATTGACAGGCTTTTTTCTTGCTGATTCCATCTTTAAGCATACGTTCGTAACATTCCCGTTTTTCGTTGTAGGTCTCAATCCGGTCGAACAACATCTCAACCAAAGTATCCACTGCTTCCGAAAAAGCCTCTTCGCCTTCGGGTGTATCAAAATTAATCTTACAAAATGGCGCACGCTCTTTATGTAAGATTAAATAATAAGCTCCCGAAATTAGGATGGCAATAATACTTCGAATATTGATATGAGCCGGCTTGAATATCATATCATAATATTCTACCAGATTTATGTTCATTAGGTCTCTAATCTGAGCCGTTCTTCGAGTTGTCTCATTGTCTGCCGACATCTCCCAAAGCAACAATTTCTGCATGACCACATTGTTGCATAATCCTTTGTACAGTGCCTTTAGTGTTTTAGCAAAGAACTGTTTGGGCCCCAAATCGCTTAGTTCCGACATGTCGATTGTGCGGTTAATCCAGAAGTCATATCTTTGGGCCAGGCGATCATAAAGTTTGTCGATAGATCCATAACGCCGATAAAAGACAGGAGCTTCCAAATGGGCATTAGCCATCAATTCCGTGACAAGTACGTTGTCGAAACCATTCTGGATGACCAGTTTCTCGAGTTCGGTCATTACGGCATTATCTATTTCGACATTCGTGCGTCTTACCCTTCCCGCCATTTTGTACAATCTGATTTTAAAGTATATGAATATTGGTAAAATCTGAGACAAAATAACGAAAAAAAATAAATGTATGCAAGAATTAAATCTTGGTTACAGTTGATTACAAACAAGATACATCAAGCTTTTTATCTCTTCATATAGTTTAGGTCAATGATAAAAATGTAATAAATATAAATAAAAGAGAGGACGAGAACAAAATCTCCTTCTCTCTTTTATTTGTCATTATATTAGAGTTACATCGATGACGGATGGTATTGATCAGATAATTCCATACCTTTTCCCTGTTTCGTAAAATACATCGAGCATGCGATCACAATCCTCTTGAGTGTGGCATGACATTACGCCAATTCGTATACGACACATTTTGGGTGGAACGACCGGCGGGAAAATCGCATTTACAAATATCCCCTGATCGTAAATATCTTTTATCAGATTAGTCAGCACATACTCATCGCCAATGATTACGGGAATAATGGGGGTAATGGAATGCAGTGTATTAAATCCCATTTCATTTAATCGTGAACGCACATAATTATGATTTCGGTTGAGGGCCTCTCTCTGTTCCGGATGTTTTTTAAAATCCTGCAGCACCTCATAGGCGGCAGCGCAGACACTTTGAGGCAGAGCTGTCGAGTACATATTGCTCCGCGCATATACTCTCAGGTAATCGATGATTTTCTGACTTGCCGTAATGAATCCACCGACTGTTCCTATCGCCTTACTCAACGTGCCGGTCACGATGATGTTATCTCGCTCTGTGATACCGAAATAGCTCAAGGTACCGGCACCACCCTCCCCAATAATACCTGTCGCATGTGCATCGTCAATCAGTAACAGAGCATTGTATTTCTTTGTAAGACGCAGCAATTCGGGAAGATTGGCTATGTCTCCGTCCATACTGAACACGCCGTCCGTAACGACCATCATTCCACAGGGGTACTGATCAGCATTTTGCGAAAGAATTTTCTCCAGGGAATGCATGTCACTATGAAGGTATCGTGTCATTTTCGCTCCCGACATCAGAGCTCCATCAATGAGGCTCGCATGGTTTAGCTTATCGAACACCAATAAATTATTCGGGCCAACTAAACCCACCAAGGCTCCAATATTGGCCGTGAAGCCGGAGGAAAACAAGATCGTATCGTCAAATCCGAGCAATTGCGAAATTTCTTTCTCCAATTTATTCTGATAATCCGATGTTCCGCTCAACAAAGGTACTCCGCCCGTACCTATGCCGCATTGCTGGATTACTTCGGCAGCTTTCTTGACCGCCGCCGGGCAAATCGTTGCATTCAGATAGCTGTTAGAGCCGAACATCAGCATCTTGTTTACCTGACCGGTATGCCTGTCCAAAATTTCGACTTCTCGATCACATGCGGAAATCATGGGGGATCGGGCATATATATTCAGCCCCATTCTTTCATGCTCTTTGAAATGCGATTGAAAATTTTCAATCTTCGCCATAATGTTGCCGCCCGGGCTCGTTTTACACGCTGCGTAGTCGATTTTGAAGCTCTTCATATGAATATTGATGATGGATTAAACCCCTATATTGATATTCGTATTATGCATAACGTTGTTTTGTATATACAAATATATAATATTTATTTTAACACATATCCAATAAGTCTATATTTTTTTTGCTTGGCAATTCAAATTCGCTGGTAAGCGGCAAAATACGAGCGAAATCATATTCCGGAAATATTTTCACTCATTTTTTTAGATAAATAAATTGAATCTAAAATGTTTTTTGTATATATTTGTTGTGGGCTAATGGCTATCTATACGATTCAGATCCTCTGAAGGGTTGCGAAAGTATCGGATATGAGTTCGGATACGGTGTACAGTACCGGGTGGAATTTATTAAATGTGAGCACGAGTATGGATAATCGGCGAATTTTGAATGATCGACGTATTACACGTGATGAAGTTCTATCTTCATTGGTCAATTTGCGTCAATTAACCTTTGAGGTTACCGATGCATGTAACCTGCAATGCAAGTATTGCGGGTACGGCGACTTATATTTCGGGTACGACAAACGCGAAACGAAATTTCTGGCATTCGAACAAGGCAGGATCCTTCTCGATTATCTCGTGTCTTTGTGGCGCACATGTCCAGCACATTCTGCCGCACCGCGAACTTATCTCAGTTTTTATGGCGGAGAACCGTTGATGAACATGGATTTCATCACGCGCATGGTCGATTATGTCGAAAAACTCGATGTGCATAGAAATTTCAATTTTTCGATGACGACCAACGCCATGTTGCTCGATCGCTATACGGACTATCTTGTCGAGAAGCGTTTTCACTTGTTGATCAGTCTCGATGGCGATAAATATGGACAAAGTTACAGGGTAACTCATGACGGGAAGAATTCGTTCGATCGGGTCTATAAAAACGTAAAGGACCTACAGGCGAAATATCCGGACTATTTTACCCGATATGTAGAATTCAATGCCGTGCTTCATAACCGCAACAGCGTTGCCCGAACACATGATTTCATCATGCGCGAATTCGGGAAGAAACCGACCATATCGGAACTGAACAATTCGGGGATTCGTCCTGATAAGGTGGAGGAGTTCCAGCAAACCTACCGGAACATGATCGAGAGTTTGCACGAATCGGAAAACTACGAAAAACTTGCTGAAGAGATGTTTGTGGCAGAACCTAATACACATGATTTGCTATTGTATTTGCACCAATACAGCGGGAACGTGTTCAGGGACTACAACAGCCTTTTCCTGGACGAATCCAAACTGCACTACACTCCAACGGGAACCTGTTCTCCATTCAGTAAGAAACTGTTCGTTACGGTCAATGGCAAAATTCTGCAATGCGAGCGCATAGATCATAAATTCGCTCTCGGACAGTTATCTGCAAATGGAGTTTCCCTCGACTTGGATGCTATCGTAGCACGATTCAATGGCTATCTGGAGAAACTGCAACGTCAGTGTTCGCTCTGTTACAGGAAAAGAAGTTGTATTCAGTGTATGTACTATATTGAGGATCTGGACGCGACACAACCAATCTGCCGCGGCTATATGAACCAAGAGACATTCGAACAGTATTCGTCGTATTGTTTGGCTCATCTCGCCCGTCATCCGCATTTGTACAAGAAGTTGATGGAAGATGTTTTGATAGACTAAATTGCGAATCCCATGAAACAGAAACTTACGCTTTCTCCCGATACATTTCTTTGGCGAAAAGGAACGGAAGGCTTGTTATACGAGTCGGCGCGAGAAACCATGTTCCATTTCAACGTAACGGATTCGATCTGAGAATTATGCCGAGTATTCGAGGATTATGATAATTTGTATTCCGCATCGTTCGATCCGGAAACTCTCGATAATGATGCACGGTCATTCATCAATGAAATCACAACCCGGGGATTCGGCCGGATTACATCTTCTGAAACTCCGATTATTTCTCTGCCGCCGATGCTCAATATTCAGCACGACATCAAACGGCTGAAGAAGGATCCGGAGCGTGAGATCGGAGAAAATGTTTTGGAATATCTGTCTTCTTTAACCATATACATCGGAGGTCTATGTTGTAACAAGTCTTATTTCAAACAGATTATTTATCCGATCTGTTCGGAGGAGCATCTGAGCAGTGAAACGATTGTTCGATTCTTGGACAAAGTATGGACTCCGTCGCTGCAGAGAATCAATTTGGTCGTTTCGGATGTTACCGATCGAGAGATCATCCAGATGGAGCAACGTTTGAAGGCATATAAAGAACAAATCGTATTCTATGTTCTCTATGCGGGTTTACATGATAAAACAACTGCGCCATATACGCTCGCTAAAGCCGGATATAGGGTACGTTTCATCTGCGAACAGCCAGACAATGTGCCGAAGGCATTCGACATGGAAAAGCCGATGGAAAAAGAACAGCGGTTGTCGCTCCCGTTCGGATACGATTTAATCGTCCGGAACGACCGCGAATACAGAGAATGGAGTGAACTGGTGGAAAAACTTGAAGTGAAAGACTTTGCAATGGTTCCGGTATATGACGATAACAAGGAATTTTTCGACTGCAACGTATTCCTTTCCGAAGCGGACATTAAACAAATCCGATTGTCCCGTCGCGAAATTTTCGCTCACCAGGCAGTCAATATCGAAGCATTCGGTAATTTGATAGTAATGCCTGACGGCCGGATTTATTCGGATGTAACGGCGCCGTCTCTCGGGACGATCGACGATTCGATATACGATCTAATCGTCCGTGAATTGCAAGAGAATTATGCATGGCGAAAAATTCGCGACTCCGAATCCTGCAAGAATTGCGTTTATCAGTGGTTATGTCCGTCGCCGTCGCCATATGAACGAGCCACCGGGAAAAAGACGGTTTGTACGTTCCGAGAAAACGGATGAGTTTCATGTTCGGGCTTGCCATCCGAATATGAAGAGCCACCCCGCGAGGAAGCAAAACCGAGTGCGACAGCCAATAAGTTTAACTAAAACACAGAAAGGCATCAAGAGACGAAACAATTCTCCGGATTTCGGAATAGGATTTGGCGAACGACGGATACGGACACTCCGTCGCAGGACAAAAATCCGATAAAAATCTGTTGTATAAAACTTAAAACTCGAGAACCATGAAATCGCTCAAGGTAAATCAGATCGAAAAGGCACGCCTTTCAAAAACGGAAATGGCTTACGTCACTGGAGGTGAAAGTTGTGGTTGTGCATGCCTGTATGCCGATTCGGGAGGGTCATCGACAGCGAGCAACAAGAATGCGAATGCAGCCAGCGGTTTGCATTCGCCCGGTATGCTTCACATCACAGGCTATATGAATGAAGATGGATCATGGACCCTGTGTGATAAGTGGGTACTTATAGCTAAGTAATCCATGGAATCTTAATAGATTGTATTTCAAACGCAAAATCAATTATATCTCATTATGCCCAAATGAATCCTTATCCCATCGGAGAGCATGATAAGGTTGATTGGTTTTGCGTTTTGATCCCGTATAAAATCATTCAGTTATGAGCAAGTTCCTATACCCCCTGCTGCTCCTGCAATTCGTCGTGGTTTCCTGTTCGTCGCACGGACAGACGCCGCCGGCTGCCGACAACACGAATTTGCGCATCGATCAGGACAGAATCATTACCCCCGTCGTAATCAACGCAACGGATACGCTCGAAATGCTGTTCGATACGGGATGCTTGGTCGGCTGCATGCTGCCGCAGTCGCTCGCCGAAAATTACGCCGACTCTCTGACCGTTACGCAGCCCGGAGCCGTCGTATCGCATATCGCGGTCAAGGATATATCGCTCGGCGGCCAATCGCTGAACGACAACAGGATTTACCATGTTCCCGACGAAGAGTTTGACGTTGTCGGGCCCGTCGACTTGCCATGTGTTATTGCTCCGGCGTATGCTACCGAAGAACGAATTTGGTGTTTCGATTTCGATAACCGCATGTTTTCCATTCGCGAGACGGACACCTTGCCCGAGAACGCCATTGTTTATCCATTGCTATTTGCGAAGTATAAGGACCGGAAGATCGCTCCGTTCGTCAATATTCCGATGACCTTGTCTTACGGCGACCGCTCTTTGTCGACGGATTATGTCTATCTGCTCGACACCGGCACGCCGTACGGATTCTGCATTACGGACCCTCCGGCAGAGCTGGAAGATTTCGTTTCGCGCATTCCCCATTGGAAAATCGAGGATCGTTTTAGCGCGGAGATTCCCGACCGGCAGCATTTGGATTTCGAAGTCGACATCGATATGCCGCCCTTTGTCCTGCCGGACGTGCGCTGTGATTTCGATACGGGATTGAGAAGCTTTGCAGAAGAATTCAAGAACTTTCTTCCCGGTATCGGCAAACCGATCGTAGGCACGCTCGGCATGCGCATACTCAAGCATTTCAATATGATCCTCGATTTCAGGAACGACCGGCTCATACTCACTCCGGCACAGCGTACCTATCCCTCCAAACCGGTGAACCGGACAGGGTTCTGGTGCGATTCGCAAGGGGTGGTAACGAGAATCCGCACGAACGATGCTGCCTACGGGCAAGGGCTTCGTCTCAAAGACACCGTTATGACCGTCGACGGCATCCGGTGGACCGACATCCCCGAGGAGAAGAGGGAAGATATATATTCTACGGAAGAGCGTACCGTCTGGGAAATCCGTTCAGCGGATGGAACCAAAAAGATAATCATCTGAAAACGGACTGCGGATAACCCGCCGGAGTTTCATGCGGCTTTGCCAGCCCGACAAAAAACTTCCCGCGGGGAAACAAAACCGAGTGCGACAGCTCATAAGTTCAACTAAAACACAAAAAGGCAGCAAGAGGTAATATAATTCTCCGGATTTCGGAGCAGGATTCGGAGAACAGCGGATCCGGATAACTCCGTCGCAAGGCAAAAATCCGATAAAAATCTGTTGTATAAAACCTAAAACACGAGAACCATGAAATCGCTTAAAGTGAATCAGATCGAGAAAAACAACCTTTCGGAAAAGGAAATGAGCAGCGTCAAAGGTGGAAATGTCTGCAATTGCGCCTGTTATTATCGAAATGTCGGCGGCTCCTCCATCGAGGCGAACGGACAGGCCAATTGGGCTGGAAATAAAAATTCGATTCATAAAACAGTCGACTCAGCCCTTATGATAGATGATGGCAATGGAGGTTGCCGTGATTTTTGGCGAACGAAATAATGAGACTTATCAATAACTATATAAGCTATAGTATATTGGAGAGTTTACATTGAAGCGGACGATTATCATGTTTCGGATACTCATTATTTTCATTCTGTTCCTCGCTTCGGCCTGCATCCGTCGGGACGAAGGAGCGCAGTCGCACGTTCCGGTATGCACCCTCGAACCCGCAGCTGCGAGATTCGAGTACGACATGATAGGACATCCGGTCATCGAAACGAAGTTGGATTCCGCTCATACGTGTAAGCTGATTTTCGATACGGGAAGTGCCGGAATGCTCGTCCTGGACAAGTGCTTTGCAGAAAAGAGCGGCCTGATCGACCGGTTCCGCCCTACGGAGACACTGAAGTCGGGATGGGATTTCAGGCGAGACATTCCCAGCATGACCGTGGAGCACCCCGTCTCGATATCGATCGGGAATAGTCGGGTCTGCTATTCCGAATGTCGGATCGTGGACGGGCGCTCTTTGAACATGCTTGCGGCCGACGGCATTTTCTCCATTCCGCTCGAAGAGACCCGCACGTGGGAGCTCGACTGCGAAAACAAATGCCTCGCCGTATACGATTGGCCCGTTTTCTCGTTGCCGGGTATCTCCTTGCAGCTGGATGTCGTCGGGAACCAGTTCGTTATCCGGGATTTCCCGTTTCGGTTTCATTGCCGGAACGAATACGTGCGGCCACGGGTCGATTTGGTATTGGATACCGGAAGCCCCGCATCCCTCGTCTATCTGTATGCCGAGCCCGACAGTACGATGCGTGCGGTCCTGAACGACGAGACCACACGCAAATACGTCTGTCCTTCCAAGAACGGAGTCTTACCGACTTGCTATCGGCTGAATGAATATGGATTATTGAACCGCAAATTATGGATCGAGCACCGCGAACTGTTGCGTCCGTGGCGTATTTCGGGAGAGCGCGAGATGGTTGTGGCAGGCATGGACTTTTCGAAGTCGTTCAATCTGCGGTTCCATCCGGCCCGACACCGTATCGAACTGTTCCCCATCGCATACGTCTCCCTGCAGGAGGATCAGAGCCGGCAGGAAGGGATGGCCGGATTCTGTTTCCGGGCTTTCCAAAGCAGGGAGGGGCACGCCGTAGTCGATTTCGTGAAGGAAGGATCGTATTGGCAGGATTTCGGTGTGGAAGAAGGGGATGTGATTCTCGATGTGGACGGTCGGCGGTTGTTCGACCTTCCCCGCTCTTATTTCGACGAAACAGAATCCGAGCATTCGTTTACGATCGTTCGGGACCGGGATACGCTGTTCATCCGTTCCGGAACACCTCCGACCAGCGGAACCCCATGACTTCCATTCGTATCATTCGGACTTGCCATCCGAATATGAAGAGCCACCCCGCGAGGAAGCAAAACCGAGTGCGACAGCTCATATGTTCAACTAAAACACAGAAAGGCAGTGCAGAGATAGAGTTATTTTCCGGATTGACGGAATGTTACCCGGAAAACGGCAGATTGAATCGTTCTGACGAAAAACAAAAGTTTCAGTTGTGATGTATAACCTGTAAAAAACGAAGATTATGAAATCGCTCAAGGTAAATCAGATTGAAAAAAACAATCTTTCGGAAAAGGAGATGCAACACATAGCCGGGGGCAAACCAGCAGGAATGTGTGGTTGCGGCTGTATGTATGAGGGCCATGGCGGGTCTTCATCCATGGACAACGGACTGGCAAATGCCGATACCGGAATTTGGACCGGGGATAAATTCACATGCATCCAGTCCGTAATCGTCGTAGCTAAAAGGAAGGACAATTTAACTACCGAATAGCTTCCATCCTTACCTGCGGCTCGGAATGGGCCGCAGGTAAATAAAAACTTTTGCTTATGAGAACTTTCTTGATCTTGCTGTCTGCACTCTCGATTTCGTGGTTGACGGCTTCGGCGCAGCATTATTCTCCGGAGGTCAGAGACCCGGGCGCAAAATATCCGATCGACACCTGCCGTCTCTGCGTAACCTACGACTTCGCCTATGTGGAAGATACGTTGGATATGAAGATCCTGCACGACCGCACGCTGCTCGAAATAGGACCGAGCACGAGTCGCTATTACAGTCAGTACACCGATCGGATCGACTCAATGGCCTATCTTTATTATGTGGATATTCCGCCGACGGATATCGCCCGTCTGGAGAGTGGCATCCCATTGTGGGACTGGATGCAACCCGATGAACAGGCGTGGTATTGCGATGTATATACTTTCCCGAAGGAGAAGAAACGGATGGTCTCCACCCGCTTCCTAAAGGAAGAATACCGATACGACGAGCCGGTCGAAGCGCTGGACTGGCGGATCACGGAACAGACGGATACGGTTGCGGGGTATCTCTGCCGCAAGGCGGTCGCGACCTTCCGCGGCAGAACATGGGAGGCATGGTTCGCGCCGGAGATTCCTCAGGCGCACGGACCGTGGAAGCTGGGCGGTCTGCCCGGGCTGATTCTGAAAGCTGCCGACACGGAGGGGCTCTTCCGCTGGACGGCGATCGGACTGGAACAACCCGTCGGACGGATGATTCACGACTATGCGGACAAGGCGCTGAACGGTACGAACCGTCATGAGCTCATCATTCCGTCGCACAAGAAAGTCAAGTGTTCGCGTAAGGACGTCGACCGCCTGTGGCGCAGGCAGTGGCTGGCCCCGTTGACGATGATGTTTCTGGACGGAGAGGAGCATATCATCTACGACATGAGTACGCAAAAGACGGTCGAGATCGACATCAACTACATCCCCGAGGGCTATTATCCGAAACTGGAACTGGACATATGAATTTTTCCGATTCGGACTTGCCATCCGAATACGAAAAAGCCTTCCCGCGAGGAAGCAAAACCGAGTGCGACAGCTCATAAGTTCAACTAAAACGCAGAAAGGCACTGCAAAGATAATAATCTTTCAGAATCATTCTTACGATTCAGAGAGCGGCAGTTCAAGGAATACTGTCGAAAAGCAAAAGTCCTAATCCAAATAGTATTAAAATCGACCAAAAACTACAATTATGAAATCGATGAAAGATTTTGCTGCACAGCAGCTCTCGAAAAAGCAGATGAACGATGTAAAAGGCGGCGCCTTCTGCCGAGCTTACAGCAAAGCGAGCGGACAAGAAATCGCTCATGGTAATTTTCCTGGCCAGACAACTGCCGGTGCGACCGTAAAAATGGAGATCGAACTCAATCGGGCCGGCTGGCAACAGGGAAGCTATACGGTAAGCTGCGCATAGTTCATAAAAAAGAGACAGGGGATATCCCCTGTCTCTTACCTGCCTCCATCACCTTTAGAAACTGCCATTATGAAACATCCACTTGTTTATCTGCTTTTTTTGTTTTCGACAATCAACGTCTGCGGGCAGCATCCGTCTTCCGTCCGCATATCGGGTTCGGTCGCCGACAGTCTCGATGCCGAGGGCCGCACAGCTTATCTGTTCACCTATTTCGACAATCAGGCGGCCTTCATCGATTCCTGCCGGATTTGCGGCGGGCGTTTCGTGTTGGAGGGGCGGATTCCGTTCGACGAAGTGGCGGCCGAGGTTCTCATCGAACGCGTACCGCTCTCTTCCGGCTCGATCGTCGTCCGAAGCGGCGACCGGATAGACTTCGCATTCGCGCCGCTGGGGCGGATGGGCCGTCCGGAGGTATCGGGGTCCGAATCCCAAGAGGAGCTGTGCAGCGTCCTCGGGGCTCCGGTCGTAACACTGCGCAAACGGTTGCAAGCCGAATCTCTGAATTTGTCGCCCGACGACGACCGCCGTGCAGCACTCGCAACACGTATCGACTCCTGCTTCCGCGCCGAAGGGCTGTTGTGGCGGGAGCTGCTGCGGACCACCCGAAGCGGGTTCAATGCGGTATATGCCTGCCTCAATCTTTTGCCGGATCTGTCGGAGAGCGAACAGACCGAGACATACGCATATATCCGTGCAAAATTCCCCGACAATGCGAATCTTTCGATGCTTACGGGAACGACTCCTTCCGGTGAACCCATACCCGCGATGACGCCCGAGAGCCGCGAGGCATTCAACCGTTATGCCTGCATCGTAGGCGATCCGCTCCCTTACCCGGACCCGGTCGAAGAAGAAGCCGGATTCGAACTCACGATAGCCCCTCCGGGTTCCGCGATTTCGGACGCGGACAACCCCACGGATGCAGACGAAGACAAACCGGCGATCCCGTATCGCTGCGGGGATACCGTCGTCAGCTTCAGTCTGCCCGACAGAGAGGGCAAGGAAACGTCGTGGCGCAGCCTGCAAACGCCTTACGTGCTGATCGATTTCTGGGCCTCGTGGTGCCTTCCGTGCCGCGAGGAGATGCCGGGGCTGCTGGCTGCGGCCCGCGATTACGAAAGAACGCTTGCGGTATACGCCGTATCCATCGACGAGAACCTGAACCGCTGGAAGCAGGCCGTAGAGGCTGACGGGAGCGGCACGGCGCTGACCCATGTAATCCTGCGCAAGGACGATCCGGACTACGACCGTCTGTTCCGAATGTTCGGTATCGAGACCATCCCGCACAACTTCCTGCTGGATGCCGACGGGAAGATCGTCGCCGTCGATCTGCGCGGCGATGCGCTGCGCTCGAAGCTCGAAGAGCTGCAACGGGAATAACGTTTCGGGAAACGCTGCCGAGGTAAAAACTCGCACCGAAACAATATTCCAAGAACCAATATAATGTTGAATCCGGTTTTGCCGGCCTGATTCGACGAAAAAGCCCTCCCCTGGTGGGAACAAAACCGATTGCGACAGCTCATAAGTTCAACTAAAACGCAGAAAGGCATAAGAAAATGGAATTCTTTTCCGGATCATCGGGATATGAATCGGGAAACGGCAGTTCAGGACGCCTGTCGAGATGCAAAAGTCCGGACCGAAACAGAATTCAAAATCGACAAAAACTACGACTATGAAAACGAACATGAAAAATTTTGCAGCACAGCAACTGACGAAAAAACAGATGAACGAAGCCAAGGGCGGATGGCGCTGTCTTGTTGTCACCAAATGGGGCGAAGGCGATAGCCCGAACGAAGGCTATTGGATCGATGTACCTGGTAATAACGCCAACGAGGCTGCAAACAATATCAAACGCCCGGCAGATGCGATTGGCATTGTTTGCTAAATAGAACTCGGGGAGTTGTTCGTCGAATTTTTTGACGAACAACTCTTCCTGACAAGCCCGATGACAATTTCAAGCAAGTTCGATGACAAAATTCACTTATATAATTACCTTGTTGTCATGCCTTTCGGCTTCGGCTCAGCGTATCGTTCCGCTCTCCGAAATGAAACGCACCATGCCGGTCTATTCAGGTACTTATATCCCGAATTTCGAGAGTTTTTATTCTACTGCCGAGCGGGAGGAGATCGATGATATCGCCCTGCGTGTCATCTACGACCTCACCGTTCGGATCGATACGCTGGTGCGCCATGACAGAATCGTTGCCGAAACGGGGAGCCGCTACACAAGTTTCTACAGTCTGTACCTTCGGGAACTATCAAAGAACCATACCGACCGGAACCGAAGAACTTCTTATGAGTGGATGGACTCGTGCAGCGTACAATATTCCGCGGCACTTTACGTCGATCTCCGCCGCCGGATACTCGAAGAATGCGTGTTGTTGCCCAACATCGATAATCTGTTCCATACCTATGATGAACCGCTGCCGGCAATCGAATGGGAACTTGACGACGCTGTTTGCGGGATTCTGGGATACCGCTGCATGAAGGCTCGGTGTTCATTCCGGGGGCGGGAATGGAGTGTTTGGTATGCCCCGGATCTTCCTGTAATTGCCGGATTCTGGAAATTCCACGGTTTGCCGGGGATGGTTTTGGCCGCCAAAGACGCTTCCGGAGAGTACAGCTTCAGGGCTATCGGCATCGAGAAGCCCGCAGAACCGATGCTTCGTTACAAGGTGCCCTCCCGCAAGATGTCGCGCGAGCGGGTGCAAAAGGCCGCTCGCACTGTCTACAACAATCCGATCGACTCGTTCTTTGCCGAGACGGGACAAAACTATTTCGTGACGCTTCAGGATGGCCAACCTCGGCTCATTACCCATGATCAATGCAGTCCGATTCCCTATAATCCGCTTGAGCTGGAGTAAAAATATACTTGTTAAGCATTTGCCCCCCCCAAAAAAATCCACCTTTGCCATGCGTACACTCCCGATACTTTTTGTTGCCTTGCTGCTCCTCGGAACCGCCGAAAATCTCCGGGCTCAGGAGCGAATAATCATCAGCGGTACACTCCGCGATGCGGCGACGTCGCGTCCGGTGGAGAGTGCGAACGTGCTGTTGCAGGACACGGCCCGGCGTGCCGTGTACAATTATGCCATCACGGGCGACGACGGCGTCTACCGGCTCGAATATCGGGGCGATGCCGACTCGCTGGCGGTGGCGGTTACGGGATTCAACATCCATGAAGAGGTGCGTTTCGTCGCGGCACGGACGCAGCGGGTGGATTTCGCAGTCAGGGAAAACCCGACCGAAATTCGCGAAGTGATAGTCAGGGCTCCGGCCGTTACGCGCCGTCGGGATACGCTGACCTACACGGTGGCCAAATATGCCGACGTGACGGACCGCTCGATCGGGGACGTGCTGCGGAAGATGCCGGGCATCGAGGTGGCGAAGTCGGGCGAGGTCAAATACAACGGCAAGGCGATCAACAAATTCTACATCGAGGGTCTGGACATGCTCGAAGGGCGCTACGGCATCGCGACGAACAACGTGCGGGCACAGGACATCGCCTCGGTCGAGGTCTACGAGAACCACCAGCCGATCAAGGCGCTCAAGGACCTCGTCGCCTCGAACCAAGCGGCCCTGAATCTCAAGCTCAAGAAAGAGGCCAGGGGGACGTGGAACTCCACGCTCCAACTGGGCGCGGGCTACAAGCCGTGGATGTGGAACGCCGAGGCGACGGCGATGTACTTCGGCCGCAATTTCCAGACGATTGACACCTACAAGACCAACAACACGGGCGACGACGTCTCGCGCGAATTGACGAGTTTCTACGACGGTCTGGACGCCACCTCGTCGCTCTTGGGCATACACCGTCCGACCGAGCCTTCGCTCGACAAGGAACGGTACCTCGACAACGAGATCCATACCGTCTCGACGAACGCCATCGTCAAATTGCGCAAGGATCTCGAACTGACGGCCAACGCCCATTACATCCACGATTTCCAGACCTCGGAGGGCGGGTCCATAACAACCTACTACCTGCCCGATGCCGTACCGCTCGTGATCGAGGAACAGACCTTTGCCGACCGCCGCACCGACCGCACGGAGGTGAACCTGCAGCTGCGCTCGAACACCGAGCGACACTACCTTCAGGAGAAGCTGACCTTCGGCGGTCAGTGGGACACCGACTACGGGCGGGTAGTGAACGACGGCGAGCGGGTCGACCAGCGCTTCCGGCTTCCGAAGATCACGCTGCGGAACCTCTTCACCGGCGTGCGGCGCTGGAGCCGCTGGGCGGTGAACTTCCGCTCGGAGACCGACTACACGACGCAACCGACGTCGCTGCGCATCCGCCCGATGCTCTACCCGGAAGTCTTCGACGCCCCGGCGGATTATCCCGATGCGCTCCAGACGCTCGACAGCCGGCGCTTCCGCACCCGTAACTCGGCCTTTACCTCCTATATCGTGGGGCGGTGGAATTTCACGCTCAATGCGGCGCTCAACGCGCAGGCGGAGCGTATGGAATCGGCACTCTCGGCCATGAACGCCGCGGGCGCAACCCTCCCGGCGCCCGACACCCTGCGCAACGACATCTACTGGCGGCGTCTGGACTTCGTCGCGGGGCCGAGCGTCGGCTACCATATCGGCGACCGCTTCTCGGCGACCCTCTATGTGCCGCTGGACTTCATGTCGCTGCGTACCGAAGACCGCAATCTCGGCCGGACCGTTACGGACAACCGCCTGCTCATCACCCCATCGCTGTCGCTGCAGTCGAACCTCACCTACAACCTCAAGTTCTCGGCCCGGGCATCGTACAACGAGCTGATCGGCGGACTGTACGACACTTACAGCGGCTACATCCTCTCCGACTACCGGATGATCGCCAGCAAGGAGGGCGACATCAGCCGCACGCGCATGCAGAACTATACGGCGTCGCTCACCTACGGCAATGCCATCCGCGCACTGTTCGGTTCGATCGACGCATCCTACTATCGCTCCGAGCGCAACCTTATCTACGGCACGACATACGAAGGGTCGTTGAGCCGCATCGAGGCCATTGCGATGGACAACAGCTCGGACGGCTTCAGCGTCAGCGGCAAGATCAGCAAGCGTTTCGACGGCATCTCGACGACGGCGAACCTCTCGGGAGGGTTCTCGCGCTCGTGGAGCGAGGTGCTGCGGCAGGGGGTGCTGATGCCGACCCGCTACGACATGGCCTCGGCCGGGCTGGGCTTCAATACGCAGTTCACGAATGCCGTGCGGATGGATTATACGGCGGAATACCGACGCAGCATGAGCCGGATCGACGGTGCGGCGCTCGATCCGATCGACGTGCTGCGGCAGGATGTCGCGGTGAACTTCATCATCCGCAAGCGTTGGATCTGCCGCCTCGGAGGCGAACACTATTACAATGCCGCAATCGGCGGGACGGACCGGCACATGTTTTTCCTCGACGCCTCGCTCACATGGAAAACCGAGCGCATGGAGTACGGCATCGAAGCCCGGAACCTGCTGGACTGCGGTGCGTTCCGCTCTGCTTTCCAGTCCGATATTACGGATTACGTATATTCCTACCGTCTGCGACCTGCATCGGTGATGTTCACGATCAAGTTCAGTTTGAGATAAGCGATATAAAATGAATATGAATCGTACCATACCGTCTTTGCTGCATCTTTTTCTGCGAAAGCTGTGCATGCGCATCGACCTGCTTCGGATTCGGGAGGCGTATGCCGACCATCCTCTGCCGCGCAGCATCCGGTCGCTCAGCGACACGCTGGATGAGTTGCATGTACCCAACATGGTATGCCGACTGGAGTTCGGGCAGCTCTTCGAGATCGAGGGTCCGTTTGTCGTCAAGGCAGGAGAGGAGGAATATCCTTTCTTTCTGGTAGAATCGCTCGACCGCGAGCGGCAGGTGATCGGTCTGCGCACGGTTGCGGGCCGGCGTCTCGAAGTTCCGTTCGATAGCTTCCGCGCACTATGGGACGGCACGGTGCTCTTGGCTGAAAGAGGCGAAGAGACGAAAGAGACCTCCGTACCGGTATATTGGATCAGGCAGGGGTTGGCGTTTCTCGACCGGTCATGGGGCTATTGGCTCGTCGGGCTGTGTGCCGTGCTGCCGTCGGTCATCGCGCTGCGTTCGCCCGACCTTGCGGATTCCCGTTTCTTAGTAAAAACGGCGGGCGTCGTCGTTTCGCTCGTGGCCATCGTCAAAGCCTCGTTCGACCCGCATCTTGTGCAGCGGTTCTGCCGTCTCGGGAAACATTCGGATTGCAATGCGGTTTTCCGTTCGGCCGGGGCGAAGCTCTTCGGATGGATCTCGCTCGGCGAATTGTCGTTGACTTATTTTGTCGCATCGCTCGTATGGGGCGTATTCGTAGCGACGAATCCCGCGTCTGTATTCCTCGGGCTCGACATATTGGCATTGCCGTTCGTCGGCTATTCGCTGATTTGGCAAATCCGCCGGAGACAGTGGTGTACGCTGTGTCTTGCGATCGATGCCATCCTACTGACCGATTTCGGGGCGGAATTGCTTCTTCAGAATACTGCGACAGCAGCCAGTCGGCCGTTCCTGCTTTTCGACTGGCTGACTTTCGGTGTGTGTTTCGCTATCGCAATGCTGGCTATACGGCGCATCGTCGTGACGGTAGAAGTCGCGGCGAAATATCCCCGCGAAAAGTATGCACGAGAGCGTTTGTTGTGCGACCCGGACCTCTTTTGGCAGTTGCTCGCCCGTCAGAACGAGGAGCCGGTTCACAGCGATGCCGCGTCTCCGACAAGCAATTTCGTCGAGGCCGAACATACCATAACGGTCGTAATGAATCCTTCTTGCCCGAAATGCGCCCGGGTCCACCGGGCATTCCGTGGATTGGAAGATTATCGTATCGACTTGATATTTATCGTGAACGAAGGAGACAAGAGTTCCTTCGATGCGGCAGTGCGGATGATTTCATCGGGGATTGTGAACGAATGGCCCCGAACCGACCGGATCATCGGCGAATGGTTCGACCGGAGAGTATTGCCGGATTGGCTCGGAATACATCCGTTAGCGGAGGCGGATTTACGGGAGCAGATGGAATACTGCCGCAAGATCGGCATTACGGGAACTCCGACGGTACTTATAGACAACCGACGTTTGCCGGACGTGTATGACGTCGAAGATTTGAAAATATTATTATGACAGAGGTCTTATCATGTCCCGAAGTCCTGCCCGCTCCGGGATATGAAAAACCTTCCCGCGAAAAAGAAAAACCGAGTGTGACAGCTCATAAGTTCAACTAAAATGCAGAAAGGCACCGCAAAAGTAACATTATTTTCCGGATTAACGGAATGTTATCCGGGAAACGACGGTTATAGGACATCCGTCGAAACGAAAAAGTCTGGAAACTTTTTGTTTCATACTCAAAAACTACAATTATGAGAACCATGAAAAATTTTGCTGCACAGCAGCTCTCGATGCAGCAGATGATGCAAATCCTCGGAGGAAAGTATCAAGTCAGTGTTTATGCAGCAGATGGACGTTTCCTCAATCGTATTACCGTTGACGGTGTGAGCAGTTCCCGCGAAGCTGCAGAATTGGTGCTTTCTCTCTATGGGCCGGGACATTATGCGATTGCCGGTCGTATAGTAGAATAGTTCGTATCAAGGTTTAAGGCAACTTTTCATTGGTTGCCTTAAACCGATTTGCTCTTGTTCAATATCTATTCCAATGAAACAGTTTATCTTAATCGTATTCTTAATCCATGCGGGACTCTCATCTGCCCAAGACCGGTTTTTCTATCTCGGGCAGCCGTATATCTACAAGGATTCAGTGTTGCTCGATCAAAGTCGGTTGAATCTGATCTATCGGCACGAATTCCGTGTCGACACATCCGCTTCGCCGATGTGGAGTAATGTGAAGATGCAGGTCGGACGGAAGGTCGTCAAGCAGACCGACCTGCATGTCTATTTTACGAATCTATGGCGTAAAATCTCGGAGGAGACTCCCGGCATCGTGCCGGATCGAGAGCAGGCGGAGTTGATATCGAACGGGAATTGCAATCATCCATATTTTGCAGAAATGACGATGTTCCCATCCGAGAACGCACTACGGATTACGTGCTGCAATTACCTTCTGGGAAGCCACTCCGGTCCGTTTGTCTATGACGAATCCATCCCGGAGATGGAATGGCAACTGCTCGACGGTGCAGACAGCGTGGCCGGTTATGCGTGCAAAATCGCCCAGACCCACTTTCGGGGAAGGGTTTGGAAAGCGTGGTATACGCTACAAATTCCTATCCCTACAGGTCCGTGGAAACTACACGGATTGCCGGGAATCATTCTACGCGCTGTCGATCAAACAGGAACCTACTCTTTTGAGTGTATCGGAATCGAAACTGACCCGCAGTCGATATACGAGTATGTCCCGATGAGGTCGACGGCCGTAACGCGCACTCAATATCTGCGCTACGAGCGCAGGTATCATGAAGACCCGCAAAGCGTGCGGGGCGATGCTGCCGATATTTTCAAACTGGGACAAGACGGTGTAACGAATATCGATACCGATTGGCAAATCCCGTATTATCCGATAGAATTTGAATAAAAGATAAATTTATACCATTTCCCCACTACACCCAACTCGGTGTCATGGATTGCTGCCTGACGTCGCTGCGGATCGTCGCGCAGTTCTACGGCCGGCACTAAGAGATTTCTGAACGCGTGAGAAGATAGACGATCTGAGCCTTCGGGTTGGTTATAACTTCAGCTATCTAAGCCGATACTGTTTAGGGGTTCAGTTATTCTGAGCCCTTTATCTTGAGAATAGGTAGACAAATGCACTTCCTTGGAAAAGGTATTTTGATTCACCTCTACATCATTTCTGTTGTATGTATTTTTTGTATATCAATATAATTATTTAATTTTAATTCAAAACACATTTAGGTTTGCCAATAAATTCATTAAGGCAATAAATATATATTTATCAGGTGATTACATTGTGCAAATCGCAAGATGTGTAATTTTTATAGGCAAATATAGTATATCTAAAATTATTTTTGTATATTCGTTCTCAGATACTATTTATAGTTAATGATGAGCCATAATATTCACGTACCCCATTGTTGAGCATTGCTTATCCGTTACCCGATTCGGAGGTTAAGATCATCGGGTTCGGGGCATATCACGGTTCGGCGAAAACCGAGACTGCCGAACTTATTGTCCTCGAACGGTTGATCGAAGCAAAGCGGCTCGGCTGCCACTATAGATGTTTGGGACAATCCTCTTAGATGTAATATGCTAATTACAGATACACTGAAGTTGATTGAATCTGATGTACATAAGATAATACGACACTAAACTATCGAAAATGTTTTTATGAGGTTCCCTCACTATACCCAACTCGATGCAATGGATTGCGGCCCGACGTCGCTGCGGATCGTCGCGCAGTTCTACGGCCGGCATTACTCGCTGCAAAATCTGCGCGAGCGGTGCCACATCACGCGCGAAGGCGTCTCTCTGCTGGGGATCAGCGATGCTGCGGAGTCGATCGGTTTCCGTACTACGGGCGTCAAGATCACGTGGCATCAACTGCGCGACGAAGCCAACCTGCCGTGCATCGTCCACTGGAACCAGCAGCATTTCGTGGTGGTCTACAGAATCGCCCGCAAACGCGGTAAATGGTGGGTATATGTCTCCGATCCGGCATCGGGACTGCTCAAATACACCGAGGAGCAGTTTCTGAAGGCATGGATACAAAGTCGGGAACTGCCGAACCGCACGGAATCGGCCGCTCGCCCGCAGCAGGAAGTCCCTTCGCTCGCTTCCGCCGATTTCCTTGCCGGCCCGGCCAACGGCAAAGGCATCGCCCTGTTGCTGGAGCCTACGCCCCAATTCTACAAGGAAAAGGGCGACGAGGACAAGCGGCTGAAACTGGGTTATCTGCTGCAATATCTGCGGCCCTATAAAAACTACCTTGCACAGCTCGCGCTGGCGATGCTCACAGCCAGCATACTGAGCCTTATCCTGCCGTTCCTCACACAGTCGGTCGTCGACAAGGGCATCGGTACGGGCAATCTCTCGTTCGTGGTGATGATGCTCATCGCCCAAGTGGTGCTGGTGTTGGGCCAGTTGGCCAATAACCTCATCCGCTCGTGGCTGATGCTACACATGACCACCCGGATCAGCATTTCGCTCATCTCGGACTTTTTGGCCAAGCTCATGCGTCTTCCGATCGCCTTCTTCGATTCGAAGATGGTGGGCGACATCATGCAGCGCATCGGCGACTACGACCGCATTCAGTCGTTCCTCACGGGCTCGTTGCTGAGCATGGCGATGGCCGTCGTGTCGTTCGTCATCTACGGAGCCGTGATGGGCGGCTACGACCCGACGATTCTCGGCATCTTCCTGTTGGGCAGTGCACTCTACATCGGCTGGATCCTGCTCTTCATGAAGCGTCGCCGCAAGCTCGACTACATGCGCTTCCAAGAGGCGGCAGCCAACCAGAGCAACATCGTGCAGCTCATCAATGGTATGCAGGACATCAAACTCAACGACTGCGAAAAACAGAAACGCTGGGAATGGGAGCGCATTCAGGCGCGGCTGTTCCAAGTCTCCATCAAAGGGCTCGTTCTGGGGCAGACGCAGGAGGTGGGCGGCACGTTCATCGACCAGACCAAGAACGTCGTCATCTCGTTCCTCGCAGCCTCGGCCGTCATCGAGGGCGATATGACCCTCGGCATGATGGTCGCCCTGCAATACATCATCGGTCAGCTCAACGCACCGCTGTCGCAGTTCATCCAATTCGTGCAGGCGACGCAGGATGCGAAGATCTCGCTCGAACGCCTTTCGGAAATTCAGGAGAAAGACGACGAGGAGCCGGCCGACGAAGAACGCATCCGCATGATTCCCGACAATGCCGACATCGAATTCCGGGGCGTAACGTTCCAATACGACGGCCCGCACTCGGCCAAAGCGCTCGACGACGTGTCGGTAACGATCCCGGCGGACAAGGTTACGGCCATTGTCGGGGCGAGCGGCTCGGGGAAGACCACGATGCTCAAGCTGATGCTGGGCTTCTACACGCCGACCTCGGGCGAAGTGCTGCTCCATGACCGCCGCATCGCGCAGTACAGCCCGTCGTGCTGGCGCCGGGCATGCGGTACGGTCATGCAGGAGGGATACATCTTTTCGGATACCATAGCCGGTAATATCGGCGTCTCGGACGAACGGCCCGACATGGAGCGGGTGCGCCGCGCCACGCGCATCGCCAACATCGACACCTTCATCGACGAACTGCCCTTGGGCTACAACACGAAGATCGGTGCCGACGGACACGGACTGAGCGTCGGGCAGAAACAGAGGCTTCTGATCGCGCGGGCCGCCTACAAGGATGCGAAGTACCTCTTCTTCGACGAGGCGACCAACTCTTTGGACGCGAACAACGAACGCACGATCATGGAGCGGCTCGAACGGTTGTTTGAGGAGAAGACGGTCGTGGTGGTTGCACACCGCCTCTCGACCGTCAGGAACGCCGACAAGATCATTGTGCTGGATCACGGCCGGATTGTCGAGCAGGGAACACATGCCGAACTGACGGCGAAACGGGGATATTATTACGAACTGGTCAGGAACCAGTTGGAATTGGGAAACTAAACCTTAAGATAATCCGTTGCTGAGGCCTTGCCCGCCGCTGCGACGACAAAAAAAGCCTTCCCGCGAGGAAGTAAAACCGAGTTATGACCGACTCAATAAGTTTAACCAAAACGCAGAAAGGCATAGCAAAGATAAGCAATTTTTCCCGACTCAGGCGGAGCCGATGACGGAAAATGGCGGTTACGGAATATCCGTCGACAAGCAAAAGACTAACCGAATGATAAAAAAGAATAAAAGATTGCGATGATGAAAAAGAATATTTCTGAAATTACTCAGGACTGTGTATTGTCCGATTATGAAGCTGCTTCTATTACAGGCGGACATTGGGCTGGCAGAGCGTATAAAATAATCAGGAACGCTCTACGCGATGGTGCCATATACTCTGTTTTCGAGAAAATAACAGATAGCTTTACACTGGATATTGAACCTTCCCCAACGGGATTTGGAGCGTGCTGAAGCCGGTTATACGCATCTCGGCGGCAGGCAACCGTGGCTGTAATTAATCTATGGGAATGAAACCCTGGATAACCAAACTGGACATGAAACTAAGAGAGTTAAATCCTCTTAGTTTCATTCTGACAATGAGCGGAGCAATTTATATGTCCGTAATCATACTGCTTCCGCTGTATTATTATTTCCCCGACGGATATGTTATCGAAGCTCCGGGCGAACGAACCTTTATTTTTGACGTGATACTATTTGTTATCATTGCTCCATTCTTCGAAACGATTGTTTTTCAGATGATGATTATCAAGCTATTCAGAAAAATCTTCAAGTTTGACAATGCGGTGTTGATTATTTTATCCGCCGGAATTTTCGGGATAGCCCATTCTCCGTTCGTAACACAATGTATGGCGTTCCTTACGGGGTTAATATTGGCCTATTCATACGTCATCTATGAACCAAAAGACTTTTCGGCTGTAGGGATGGTAACGATTCTTCATATCATAAGAAATTTGCCGATTGCTATTCTTTGCTAAATACAAATAATGAATTCGCCATGCCGCAAAGAACGAATTTTTACAGCGAGGAGGCCCAGGCGATTCTGGGTCGGGTCCCGTCGTGGGTTGTGCGGTGGGGCGTGACGGTTGTTTTCTGCATTCTTGCAGGGATCGTATTGGGCTGCTATTTCATCAAATACCCGCAGACGGTCACGGCTCCGATTTCGATTACGACGATCAATCCGCCCTCGGACCTTGCGGCCCGCTACGATGGGCTGCTCGATACGGTCTGCGTCTCGAACGGCGATGCGGTGCACGCGGGCGAGGTGATCGCCCTCTTCACGACCGCAGCCCGCTACGGCGATGTTGCCACCCTGGAGCGTTCGCTTCGCGGGGCCGACACCCTGTCGTATCCGCTTCTGGTACGCTCGCCGTGGCTCGACAGGAGCTATGCGCTTGGGGAACTCCAATCCTCGTGGGCCGACTTTCTGCGGCAGTGCCGCGACTACCGCCACTACCTCGATATCGACTATTCGGGGCACAAGC
>ENA-OYDV01000025-OYDV01000025.1-human-gut-metagenome-genome-assembly--contig:-NODE-25-length-19101-cov-5.248136_pt1 | contig 19101 bp, 10 predicted proteins | sample MGYA00243554_ERZ652913 | MGnify/ENA primary metagenome ERZ652913 (study PRJEB26926, sample SAMN06164674) | human gut metagenome | biome: ENVO:00009003; feature: ENVO:2100002; material: ENVO:00002003...
ACGAGATCAGCCTCGGTCTCGTGGGCTCGGAGATGTGTATAAGAGACAGTCCGCCTCCTTCGACCCCGTATTCGGCCCGCATCCACCCCTTTTCCGGCGCTTTTCCGGGGCTTTTCCGGCGTCGCGGAGCCCCTTTTTTCGCCGACGGTATTTGGTTATCCCGATTTTTTTGTATATTTATAGTCGGCTAAAACGACATTCCCGGTCGCCGAAGCCCCGCACCGCCTCCGCCCGGACCGCATCGCACGGCAGCGAAACCGAGGGCAGCGATACGCACGGAAGCCTTCACCCGAGGACCGGCGCACGACGGCGCGGCAGCAACCGAAAACAACCTTAAAACTTTCACGGGATATGAAAAACTATTCAGCAAAGGAAATCAAGAACATCGTTCTCATCGGCGCGCCCGGCTCGGGTAAAACTACCCTTGCCGAAGCGATGGCTTATGAGGGTAAGGTCATCGACCGCAGGGGTAGTATCGAGACGAACAACACGCTCTCGGACAATACGGACATCGAGCACGAATACAAACGCTCGATTTACTCCACCATCCTCTTTACGGAATTCATGGAGCGCAAGCTCAACATCATCGACTGCCCCGGGTCGGACGACTTCTGCGGCAGCCTCTTCTCGGCCTTCAAGGTGGGCGACGTCGGCGTATTCCTCTTCAATGCCCAGAACGGCTGGGAGGTCGGCAGCGAAATCCAGGCCCGCTACGCCCGCATCCTCAAGAAGCCCGTCATCGGCGTCATCAACCAGCTCGATGCCGACAAGGCCAACTTCGAAGCCGCCTACGAATCCATCAAGGCCGCCTCGCGCGTGAAACCCGTCATCGTACAGTATCCCGTGAACCAGGGTCCCGAGTTCAACGCCTTCATCGACGTGTTGCTGATGAAGATGTACCGCTTCAAGGACCACGACGGACACCGCGAGGAGCTCGAAATCCCGGCCGAGGAGCTCGAAAAGGCTCAGATGCTCAACAAGGAGCTCGTCGAGATGGCCGCCGAGCACGACGAGGCGCTCATGGAGCTCTACTTCGACAAGGGTACGCTCACGCAGGACGACATCCGCTCGGGTCTGAAGATTGGTCTGGCCCGCCGCGAGGTGATGCCCATCTTCTGCACCTCGGGCCGCTACGACATCGGCACGAAGCGTCTGATGGAGTTCATCATCAACGTGGCCCCCGGCCCGCTCAAGGCCCCCAAGTTCCTCACGACCGAGGGCGAGGAGCTCGCCGCCGACGAGACACAGCCCGCCGTGGCCTTCGTCTTCAAGAGCCAGATTGAGCAGCACATCGGTGAAATCAGCTACTTCCGCGTCATCCGCGGCAAGCTCACCGAGGGGTGCGAGCTCGTCAACACCCGCACGGGCAACAAGGAGAAGCTCTCGCAGCTCTTCGCCGTGGCGGGCAAGAACCGCATCAAGGTGACCGAGCTCTCGGCCGGCGACATCGGCTGCACGGTCAAGCTCAAGGGCACGCGCACGAACGACACCCTCGCGGCAGCCGCCGCACCCGTCACCGTCGAGCCGATTGTCTTCCCCGAGCCGCGCTACCGCGCCGCCGTGAAGTGCAAGGAGCAGGCCGACGAGGAGAAGCTCGGCAAGCTGCTCGCCGACGCCAAGTACGAGGACCCCACCATCCTGGTCGAGTACTCCAAGGAGCTCAAGCAGACCATCGTCCAGGGTCAGGGCGAGCACCATCTGAACATCCTGCGCACGCGCATCGCCGCCGACAACAAGATTGCCTACGACTACATCGCGCCGCGCATCCCCTACCGCGAGACCATCACCAAGGTCGCCCAGGCCGACTACCGCCACAAGAAGCAGTCGGGCGGCGCGGGCCAGTTCGGCGAGGTGCACATGATTATCGAACCCTACTACGAGGGGATGCCCGAACCGAAGAACTACAAGATTCCCGGCAAGGGCGAGATGACCGTCAACGTCAAGACCAAGGAGGAGTACGACCTCCCGTGGGGCGGCAAGCTGCAGTTCTACTCGGCCATCGTCGGCGGCGCCATCGACGCGCGCTTCATGCCCGCCATCCTGAAAGGTATCATGGAGAAGATGGACGAGGGCCCGCTGACGGGCTCCTACGCCCGCGACATCCGCGTGGTCATCTACGACGGCAAGATGCACCCGGTGGACTCGAACGAAATCTCGTTCAAGCTGGCGGCGCGCAACGCCTTCAAGGAGGCCTTCCGCAACGCCGGGCCCAAAATCATGGAGCCCATCTACAACGTCGAGATTCTCGTGCCGAGCGAATACATGGGCGCCGTGATGAGCGACCTGCAGAACCGCCGTGCCATGATTCTGGGCATGGAGTCCGACAAGGGCTTCGACCGCCTGAACGCATCGGTGCCTCTGGCCGAGCTCTACCGCTACTCGACCTCGCTCTCGTCGCTCACGTCGGGTTCGGCAACCTACTCGATGAAGTTCGCCTCCTACGAACAGGTGCCCGCCGACGTGCAGGAGAAGCTGCTGAAGGCCTACACCGACACCGACGAGGATTGACCCTGCGGCGGAGCCTGCTCCGCCTCTGCAACGAAGAGCCGCGATGCACCAGCGTCGCGGCTCTTTTCGTTGAGCCGGCCGAGCGTTAAGTTAACGTTAACAATCCATGAAGAGGTCGTTTCGGCGAAAAATTTGGCGTAATTTTGTCCAAACAATCAAGGACCTCTCATGAGCGAAATCTACACCGTCATCATCGTCATTCTCGGGATTCTCGCTGTCTCCGGCCTCTTTGTCGGCGTGACGAACGACGCCGTCAACTTCCTCAACTCCGCCATCGGGTCGAAAGCCGCCTCGATGAAAACGATTCTCACGGTGGCCTCCGTCGGCATCATCATCGGAGTCCTCACCTCGAGCGGCATGATGGAGGTGGCCCGCAGCGGCATGTTCGACCCCGGACGATTCACCTTCCAGGAGGTGATGACCCTCTATCTGGGCGTCATGTTCGCCAACGTCATCCTGCTCGACCTCTACAACTCGTGGGGTCTGCCCACCTCGACCACCGTTTCGCTGATTTTCTGTCTGCTGGGCTCGGCCATCGCCGTCTCCATCTACAAAATCTCGAACGACCCGGCGCTGGGGACCTCCGCACTGGGCGAATTCATCAACACGTCGCGGGCCATGGGTATCGTCTCGGCGATTCTGCTCTCGGTGGTCATCGCCTTCACCTGCGGCACGGTGGTGATGTACATCTCGCGCACCATCTTCTCGTTCCGCTACACGGCGCTCTTCCGCCGCTACGGCTCGCTCTGGTGCGGCGCCTCGCTGACGGCCATCGTCTACTTCGCCCTCTTCAAGGGGCTCAAGACGGTGCTCGCAGGCCTCGCCTTCATCCGCTTCATCGACCAGCACCTGCTCCTCTCGCTGTTTATCTGCTGGGTGGGCTGCTCGCTGCTGCTCTTCTTCATCCAGCGGCTCAAAATCAACATCCTGCGCATCACGATTCTGGCCGGCACCTTCTCGCTGGCGCTCGCCTTCGCCGGCAACGACCTGGTCAACTTCATCGGCGTGCCCGTGGCCGGATTCGACGCCTACAGCATCGCCCGCCACGCCGGCGACAGCCAGATGCTCATGGGTGCGCTCAACGAGAACGTCCCGGCCAACTTCCTGGTGCTGCTCGCCGCGGGCGCCATCATGATTCTCACGCTCTGGACCTCGAAGAAGTCGATGCACGTCACCGAGACCGAAATCTCGCTCTCGGCACAGGGCGACGAGGGCTCCGAGCAGTACGGCTCGTCGCTCTTCTCGCGCACGATTGTCCGCGCGGCGCTCAACATCAACGCCGGCATCGCACGCGTCATTCCGCAGCGCGTCCGCGACGCCATCTCGCGCCGCTTCGAATACGAGGACGTCGAACACAGCGGCGCCCCCTACGACATGATTCGCGCCACGGTGAACCTCACCACCTCGTCGCTGCTCATCGCCATGGCCACCTCGCTCAAGCTCCCCCTCTCGACCACCTACGTCTGCTTCATGGTGGCGATGGGAACGTCGCTTGCCGACCGCGCCTGGGGCCGCGAGAGCGCCGTATACCGCATCTCGGGCGTGATGACCGTCGTCGCAGGATGGTTCGTCACGGCGCTCGGCGGATTCCTCATCGCCTTCATCGTCGGGCTGGCGCTCGTCTACGGCGGCACGACGGCCTTCGTGGTCATCACGCTGCTGTGCGGCTACATGCTCTACCACAGCAACTTCCGCAAGAAGGAGAAGCAGACCGCCACGCAGAGCAGGAAGGAGGCCACCAACGAGGACATCATCCACAGCCTGCGCGAAGAGGTCTGCACCACGATGGAGAGCGCCACGAAAATCTACGACCGCACGCTCATCGCCGTGATGATGGAGAACCGCAAGGAGCTGCGCAACATGGTCAAGGAGTCGAACGACCTCTTCTACCAGTCGCGCGAACGCAAGTACACGCTGCTGCCCACGCTCAAGCAGCTGCAGAGCGGCGACGTCAATACGGCCCACTACTACGTCCAGGTGGTCGACTACCTCAACGAGATGACCAAGGCGCTGATGCACATCACGCGCCCGGCATTCGAGCACATCGACAACAACCACGAGGGGCTCTCGAAGGCGCAGGCCAAGGACCTGATGTCCATCAACGACGACGTGGAGTCAATCTACCGCCGCATCAACCAGATGCTGCGCGAGGGCGACTTCTCGGATATCGAGGAGGTGCTCACGCTGCGTGACCAGCTCTTCGAGTCCATCGCCGAGGCCATCAAGTCGGAGCTCTGCCGCATCAACGAAGCCAAGGTGAACACCAAGGCCTCAATGCTCTATCTGACGATTCTCAACGAGACGAAGAACATGGTGCTCCAGTCGCGCAACCTGCTCAAGTCGCAGGAGTACTTCCTCAAGCACCGCACGGGTCCCACGACCTGGATTGTCAGTTCGAAAAAGTAACCTACCAGGGGGAGGCTGAAGGGCCGGGGAGCCGGAAGACCGGGGAGCCGGACGGTCAGAAAACGGACCGGGCAGCCGGAGACACAAACCGGGCGGCCGGGGAACGTCTCACCGTCGGGAAACAAACCGGGCAGCCGGGGAACGGACCGGGCAGCCGGGACGGTTGAAAAAAGTGGAACAATGGATATAGCACAAGCCAAACGGCGCGAAAACATCGCCGAATACATCCTCTATCTGTGGCAGCTCGAGGACCTGCTGCGCGCGCTGCAGTTCAGCCCCGAGGCCATCTTCTCGCAGCTCGTCGAGCCGCGCAAGGACATCCCCGAGGAGAAGAAGCACCTCTTCCTGCTCTGGTACATGGACATCGTCAATCTGCTCCACCAGGAGGGTAAGGACGAGAAGGGCCACCTGGAGCATACGCTCCACCTCATCGCCGACATGCACAACCTCCACCTCCAGCTGCTCAAGCTCCCCGTGGGGGCCCACTACCGCACCACCTTCGCACGGCTCGAACCCGAACTGCCGCGGCTGCGCCAGATTATAGGGAACCCCGGCATGAGCGACACGGAGCTCTGCTTCCGCGCCCTCTACGCCGCCATGCTCTACCGCATCAAGGGCGAGGGGGGCAAGTCGGCCGTCACCGACACGCTCGAATTCGTCTCGCCCGTCATCGCCGAGCTGGCCGACATGTACCGCAAGGTCGAAACCGGCGAGGTGGACCTCTTCAAGAACGACTGAGCCGCGCTCGAAGCGCTCCCCGACCGGAAACGGCCCCCTCCTCCGGGCTGAACCACACCGACACAAAAACCGGGCAACTGAGCCGCGCACGAAGCGCTCCCCGACCGGAAGCGGCCCCCTCCTCCGGGCCGAATCACACCGACACAAAAACCGGGCAACAGGGCCGCCCGAGCCGAAAGCACCGAAAGCCACTTCGACGCTCCGACCGCCGTCACTTCGACCGCCCGCACCGAAAAGGCGCCGCCGACCGCCGCGCCCCGGCACAACAAAACGAGAAAACCGGAACTTCCGCAGGGGAAGTTCCGGTTTTTCCGTTCCGGCAGAGGCGCCGTCCGCATTCATCGCCGCAGACGAGCCCCGGCCGAAGGGAGTCGGTCCGCTCAGAGGGTCCAGCCGGCCGTCCAGTCGTTGTCGGCCGGTACGGCGCCCTTGTAGTTGGCTGCCGTGAAGAAGCTGTCCGACGGAGCCTCGCCGCCGGCCACCGTACCCACGTAGTGGTTGGTCAGCGCCGGGGTGTAGTCGGTGCTGTTGTCCGTTGCGGCCTCGAAGTCGCTGTTGGTGTAGATGCCCTTCTCGGATACCAGCTCCGAGCTCATGGCGATGTGGGTGAGCTTCGAAGTTCCCTCCTTGAGTGCCTGCTCGGTCTCGGTGGTCTCGAGCGTGATGCAGCCCGGCTTGCCCGTGATGAGGGCATTGCAGAGCTCGACCTGCGTACCGGCGCGCAGACGAATGCCGTGCGTGCTCTCCGTCGAGCCGTTGCCCACGAGCGTCAGGTTGGCCAGCACGGGGTGTGCCACCGGCGTGGCGCTGAAGTTCGTGCCGTTGTTGTCGCACTCCATCAGGCAGTCGCACTCGTAGCCGAGCGTCGACTCGCCCTCCTGATAGGCCACCAGGAACTGGCCGCGGCCGTTCCAGCCCTCGGTCCAGTCGAACGAGTCGTCCGAGCAGCTGGTCGATACCATGTGCTTCACGTCGACCGAGCCGCCGAAGAACTCGAAGCCGTCGTCCGAGCCCTTGTAGGCCTGCAGGTACTCGACCGTCGTGCCGTTGCCCACGCCGTAGAAGGAGACACCGTTGGCCTCATGCTCCTCGTCGAAGGCGAAGCCGGTATATTCGAGCCGGATGTAGCGCAGCGCACCCGAGTTGTCGGCGTCGTCCGAGCCACCGTAGGGGGCGTTGCCGATTTCCGAGAGGACGCCGGCACCGGCATTCGTGTGGGCGCGGCCGCAGATGTGGATGCCGCCCCAGGCGCCGGGCTTCTTCAGCTCGCTGGTCATCACAATCGGCTTGGAAGCCGTACCCTGGGCGTCGATTTTGCCGCCCTGCTCCACGAGGATGTAGTCCACCACGGCATCGTCGATGGCCTCGATGGTGACCCCTTCGGCGATGTGGAGCGTTGCGCCCGACTTGACGTGCAGGCCGCCGCTCAGTTGATAGGTTCCGTCCTTGAGCAGGTAGGCATCCGAGGTGACGTTGCCCACGAGCGTCTGCCCCGAGGCGATTTCACCGCCGAGTGCCGGCGTTGCGTCGTCCGAGCTGCTCTCGGAGCAGGAGGTTGCAAGGAGCATCGCACCGGCCGCGAGGACCGCGCTCATCATCTTCCAGTTCGTTTTCATCTTGTCGAAAAGTTTTTAGTGATTTTATAATACCCTGTGGTTTGTTGCGTGTGGTGTGGCGTGAAGGCTCAGAAGCGGATGCTGAGCCCCACCTTGAAGCCCGGACCCGGCCGGTAGCGCTCCACCTCGACCGTCGTGCCGGCCTGGGGAACCTCCTGGTCGAAGACGTAGGACTGGTCGAGCAGGTTCTCCAGCTGGAGCTTCACCTCGAAGAGGCGGTTGAAGCGGTACGAGGCGGCGAAGTCGAGCGTGTGCATCGTCCGCTGCTTAACGTCGCCAAGGCCCGAGATGCCGACCGCATGGATGCGGGGCCCCTGCAGGTTGTAGAGTAGGGCCAGCGAGAGGCGCCGCTCGCCGCTCAGCGCGGGGGCATAGGTCAGGTCGGCGTTGAAGAGGTAGGGCGAGGCGCCCTGCAGCGCGCGCTCCTTGTTGGTATAGGCGCCCCCTTCGGGCAGCTTGACGTTGGTGTACATGTAGGAGCCGTTGACGCCGATGCGCAGGTCGGGCAGAAGCGCCTTGCGGATTTCGACCTCGATGCCGGCCGCCATGCCGTTGTCGGCGTTGCGGAAGGTGTGGACCGCGGCGCCGCCCGAGAGCATCTGCACCCGCTCGATGGGCTGGTCGAGAAACTTGTAGTAGCCCGTCACCGAGAGCATGTCGCCTCCGCGGTTGAAGAGCTCGTAGCGCAGGTCGACGTTGTAGTTGTAGCCGTTCTGCAGCGCCTCGTTACCGCGCAGCTGCATCGAGCCGTAGGACTCCTGGTAGAGGAACGGGGCCATCTCGATGAACGAGGGGCGGGTGACGGTCCGCGAGAGCGAGAGGCGCAGCTGCTGCCGCTCGCCGAGCGAATATTTGAGGTTGAGCGCCGGGAAGAGGTCGTTCTTGTCCAGGTCGCGCCGCTTGGCCAGACTCTGGTCGTCGTAGTAGCGGACCCACTGTTTCGATACCTCGTAGCGCACGCCGGCGTTGATGAGCAGCGCCTCGGTGGCCTGAAGGTCCAGCGAGAGGTAGCCGGCCAGAATCCGGTTGCCCGCCTCGTAGCTGTCCTTGGGCTGCTGCTGGCGGTTGATGGTGAGCGAGCCGTTCTGGACATTCTCGAACGAGAGGTAGCCGTTCGTATCGTAGATGTCGTCGATTTCGGGGTCGAGCGCCGAGAGGTCGTAGTAGAAGCGCGTGCCGCGGTAGTCGCGCGACTTGTCCTTGTAGGCGACGCCGGCCGTCAGCTTGTGGGCGCCGAAGCGGTAGTCTGCCGCCACGTGGCCGTTCCACTCATGCTCGCCGAGCTCGCCGAAGTAGCGCATCGTCTCCTGCTGGTTGAGCTTGAAGAGGGTGAGCGAGCCGTCGTCGCGGCGGCGGAACATCACCTGGCGCCGGTCGGGCTCGTCCGAGGAGGTCGAGGAGTAGGAGCCGCTCCAGCGCAGCTGCCACCGCTCGCCGAAGTCGTGCTGGCCGTTGAGCTGATGGGTCATCAGCTTGTAGATGTGGAGCACGTCGTTGCTGCCCACGAGGTTGTGCCCCTCGGCGTCGAAACCCTCGCGGCTCATGTAGGTGTCGACGGCGTTGCGGGCATAGAAGAAGGTGTAGCCCACGCGGTCGCTCTCGCGCAGGGTCATCCCCACGTTGGCCAGCGCCGCCATCTTGAGCTCCGAGGCGAAGCTGTCGTAGGTATACTCGTCGGTCACGGTGCCCGTACCCTCGAGGATACGCGTCTGGGCGTCGTCCATGCGCTGCGCGCCGTTGTCGATGCCGCCCGAGGCGAGGATGCTCAGCGTCTGGCGTCCCACCTTGAAGTTGTGGCCCCAGGCGATGTTGCCGCCGAAGGAGGGGAGCGAGGTGGAGCGCGAAACCGAGAAGTCGGTGTCGAAGATGTTCTTCGTGCGGACGTAGTCGCGGTACTCCGAAAGGCTGCAGCTCATCGCCCGCGCGTCGACCCCGGGGCGCGTGAAGAGCGAGCGGTGGTCCATGCGGTAGAAGGAGCGTCCCAGCGTGTTGAAGCGTCCGCCGACCGAGAAGCCCGCCGTGAAGAAGTTCTCGCCGTTCTGGTCCTTCGTCCCGATGTCGATGTGGGCACCCGAGTAGTCGGCGTAGGAGGTCACCTCGTAGACCTTGCTCACGGTGATGTTGCGGACGGCCGAGGCGGGGAATATGTCGAGCGGAATGAGCTTGTTGTCGGGGTTGGGCGAGGCGATGGGCTGGCCGTTGAGCGTGGTGATGCTGTAGCGGTCGCCCAGGCCGCGGACGATGAGCTGTCCGGCCGAGGCGATGGAGATGCCCGAAATCTTCTTGACGCCCTCCTTGACGTTGGCCAGACCCTTGAGCTCCATCTCGCGGGCGCCCATGTTCTCGATGGCGACGTTCGAGGCGATGCGCTCGGTCTGGAGGCTGCGCTCCGACTCGAGGTTCTTGCGGGCGGTCACCGTCACGGCCGTGAGGGTCTGCGCATCGGGCTCGAGCTCGACGAGCAGCACCCCGTCGCCCGCCGGAATGCGCACGGCGAGCTGCTGGGGGAGGTAGGAGACGTAGGAAATCTCGAGGCGGTGTTCGCCGCGGGGCAGTTCGAGCTGGAATTCGCCCGAAGCGTCGGAGGTGGTGCCGCGCGTGGTGCCGCTCAGCAGGATGGTGGCTCCGATGAGCGGTTCGCGGGTCGTGCGGTCGATGACGCGGCCCCGGAGCGGCGCAGCCTGGAGGACGGCCGCGAAAAACAGGGCGACAAAGGTAAGTACGACAGCGGTTTTCTTCTGCATCCTCATAGTAGTTCTTTTCCGGATGCAAAAGTCCGAAGAGTTTGTTGCAGCGGCATGTGAAACGTGTGACAATCCGTTTACACGCCGCACGGGGACATCGGGGCACCTATATTTATTGGAAAAGGGTGTTTTTTATCCCCCGACGGGCGCAAAAAAGCGGACGCATGCCTTTTCGGGAGGCATGCGTCCGCATAAGGGAAGAGGGCCCCGGCTCCGCTACCGCGCGGCGAGGCTGTCGAGCAGAGCTCGGGCCCGGGCGAGCAGCTCGGGCCACGGGCGCGCGGGGTCGGGCTCGGCGAACTGCGCCACCGTGCGGTTGAGCTCGTCGAGGCATGCGGCGGCCTCGGCCGAGGGGTCGGCCATCAGCTCGCGGCGCAGCAGGTCGATTTTCTCGTAGTCCTCAATCCCCTCGCGCAGCTGCTCGAAGCGCACCGAGGAGCGCGCCCCGGGGTAGACGATGAAGGTGTCGCCCGCAGGCCAGGCCGTGAAGCGCGAATCGCGCTGCGGGTCGGCCGGCCACGAGTTGTAGGCCCAGCGCAGCATGCCGTCGTAGCCCGCCGCCGCGGCGAACCACCCCATGTAGAGCGCCTCCCACGGCCGGGAGAAGGTGAAGGTGTTGGGGAAGGCCGACGAGCAGCAGACGTAGAAGGTGGTCACCAGCCCCTCGCTCCGGCGGCGGGCGAGCTCCGACGCTTCCACGCGGCAGTCAATCTGCACGCAGACATCCTCCAAATCCTCATAGCGGCGGTAGCTGGCGTGGTTGTCGGCCAGGGCGATGCCCAGCTCGGGGGCTTCGCGGCGCAGCAGCGCCACGGCCCGCTCCATGGTCTCGGGGTCGCGTTCGTCCATGGCCACGTTGCAGAGTCCCAGCCATCCCCGCTCGTCGAGATGGGCCGTAAAGTCGTGGAGGAAGGGGGTCCAGTACTCCTCGAAGCGGGGCGTCGCCGGGTCGGCCTCGACCTCGCACAACGCTTCCTTCGCCTCGTCGCGGTACTCGAGCAGGTTGTTCCACGGCAGCAGCGAGTAGCAGTTGATGGCCCCGACGATGCCCTCCTCGCGGCAGAGGGTGACCCAGCGGTCGAAGCGCGTATAGTCGTAGTGCCACGTTCCGTCGGCGCGGCGGCTCCAGAGAATCATCGGGTCGTAGGCGTCGTAGCACTGGTGGTTCCAGGGGTCGCGGTTGAGCGTCGCCGTCACCACCTTCTGCCCCGCGTCGGCCAGCATCCGCACCAGCGGACGCAGCGCCTTGAAGTGGGCGTCGCTCCAGAGCTCCACCCCCTCGACGCGGGCCACGGCGGCGGGATGCTGCCACAGGTCGAGGTGGAAGCGCCACGCCTCGGGCGGCGGCAGCTGCCGGTCGAGCACCTGAAGGTCGAGCTCCAGGCGCCGGCGGGCAACCCCCTGCCCCTCGACGGTGAGCGTCGTGCGGTAGAGTCCCGGGACGGCGTCGGCCGGGATGTCGAGCGTCACCCAGACGGGGCGTGTCGTGCAGCTCTCCAGGTCGAAGCGGTCGAGCGTGTCGAGCAGGTCGGGCGAGAGTGACGCGGCAAAGTCGCCGTCGTTGCGGTAGCCGCATCCGGGGCCGAACTCGTCGGTCAGCACGTAGCGCACGAAGCGCAGCCGCGCGACGTTGGCCGGGAGCGATGTGCCCCGGCCGCGGAAGCGGCCGATGGTGCAGCGCACGGTGCCCACGCTGTCGGGCGACCAGAGCAGCAGCTGGGCCGAGCAGCGCTCGCCGCGCCACGCCGTAAGGCGGCAGCGGGTGGAGTCAAGCTGTGGCGCAACCGAGCGGGGGTAGCGTTCGTCGACGGAGCACCACGAGGCGTTGAGCCCCGGGGTGACGGCCGTCCAGTCGGCCAGCGTGTCGGCCGTGGGGTCGTCGGCCTCGCGGAAGGTGACAACCGCGCCGGGCGAGGAGCAGCCCGCAGCCGCGAGCAGAAGGGTGAGCAGAAGCATGTACAGAAGCGGCCGCAGTGAGGGCCGCAGAGGGATGTGAAGTTCCGAGGGCATGGAATATGAAGGTTGGTCGGGTATTCGATGTTCGGTCGGGGCGGCACGCTGCCGCTTCGCACTCCAAAGATACGAAAAAACGGCGGAACCGATGCTCGGAACCGGCAGATTCCGACAAAGACCGGGCACAAAAAGAGCGGAGCGGCGATTCCGCAGAATCGCTGCTCCGCTCTGTCTCCTGGCCGGGCGGCTGCCCGGCCGAAGGGTGCTCCGCTGCGGGAGGCGACCTCCGCCGGGCCGAAGCCCGGGGCGGGCGCCTTCACGCACGGGCGGCGCTACCGAACCTCGACCTTGAGGTTCTGGTAGTAGTTCTGGTCCGTAATGGTGATACGGCCTCCGTCGATGGCGCTCTTCTGCTCGGCCGTCACGTAGAGCGTCTTGATGTAGTAGCTGTTGAGCGTGATGCTCTGGATGTTGGGGCATCCCGTGACGTCGAGCCACTCGGCCTTGTCGTAGGAGGAGTACTTCGACGAGAACTCGATAATCTTGACCGAAGCGCCCGAAACGGTGAGCGATGCGGCGTAAACGGGCATGCAGTAGAGGCCCTCGAATACGAGCCGTCCGTCGGTAATCGGCGCGTCACCGATGTTGATGACCTCGAGCGGCGCCGGCGTGATGTAGGAGCGCCAGCCGCTGGACGAACTGTACCTGTTGATGTCGGTCAGGTTGGGGTTGCCGCTCAGGTCGAGCTCCTTGATGGGATTCATGCCGATGCCGCTGGGGGCCAGCGTCTTCAGGTTCTTGAAGGCCTCGATGCCCTTGAGCGAGGAGATGTTCTTGCGGTAGAGGTCCGGCAGCTGGGTTGCAGCCTCGCCCGTCTCCGTAAGCAGGCACTCCGTACCGTCGAGCACCGTGATGTAGCCCGCATCGATGAGCAGCTGGCGGAAGGCGTCGTCGGGGAATTCGATGCCCTGGGGACGCTCGCCCTGCACGACGGCAATCTCGGCCCCAAGCGACGCCTCGTCGGTGCGCAGGTAGATGAAGCCCGAACGGAAGGGCTCCTCGGCAGGCTGTACCGTGAATACGAGCTCCTGCTCCTGCAGCTCCTCCGACTGGAGGGGCTCCGACTGGAGCACAATCCACTCGCCCGAAGGCTCGACGCGGAAGGGCAGGTTGCTCCGCACGTGCAGACGCAGCTCGGCACCCTCGACCGGCACCTCGAACGACGACTCGGTCACCTCGAGCAGCAGGTTGCGCTCCTGGTGCACGGTCACCGTGCGCTCGTCACCCTCCTTGTTGGAGACCACCAGCTGCGCGTCGCGGTTGCGGCCCGTCGCATTGGCGTCGACCTCGAAGTAGAAGAACGAGAGCGACCCGCGCGTCTCGACCTGGTGAATCCAGTCGACCTCCTCCACGAAGCGCACCGAGGTCTCGCTCGACGACTCGAGCCGCAGGCGGAACTCGCCGCCCTCGGGGGTGAAGGTGTAGCGGTCGCCGTTGAGCGTGAACTCCGAGGCGGCCTGCTGCGTGACCGTCAGACGGCGCTCCTCGCCGCCGCAGATGAAGGTGAAGAGCACCTCGCGCGCCTCGGGCTCGATGTTGGGCTCGACGGTAAAGCTCACCGCCTGGCCGCTCACACCCTCCTCGCTCGAGGGACGGCACCACAGCTGGCGGCCGCCCAGACGCCACTCGCCGCTGCTCGTTACGGTCACTTCGTTCGTCCCCTCGAGCGCCGCGCCCGATGCGTCGAAGGCAAGCGTCTCGACCGACAGCGTCAGCGTATCGGAGGGAACCGGAGCCTCGGCTCCGTTGTCGTCGCTGCATCCGGTCCAGGCCAGAGCGGCGGCGAACATCCAAAATATCTTTTTCATCATGTTGCGATTCTTTTCGTGTTAATCTGCTTTTCCGCGCGGCACGGCTCCGCCTCCGCGGCGGAGCGTGCCTTAACGGCTACTTCCAGTCCTTCTCGTGACGCACGCCCGACCATACGGCCTCGTCGTCGTAGATGTACTTGGCCACGTCGTTCAGCGGCGTGAACTGGCTGTTGCCCGGCTTGAGGTTGTAGACCATCTGCACGCCGTTGCCGCTGCTGCGGTTGGTCCGCAGGTTGGCGGGGTTCGACTCCGAGCCGTAGGTCATGTCGAGCGACGCCTCGCCCCACTGGCTGCGCGAGAGGCCCAGATGCGGCGGCGACATCAGCACGTCGTAGTCGCAGTAGGCGTAGTCGATGAAGTCGCCCGGGCGAACCCCCTCGACGGCCGACTTGAAGCCGTAGTTGGCCTGGCCAATCTGATAGAGCTGCACCAGCTTGTCGGGCATCGCCATCTTCACCTCGTAGAGCAGGCGCGCATAGGGGCCGGGCCCGTAGGTCACGCACCCGGGCCAGAGCTGCGAGAGGTGCGCCTCGTACTGCGAGTACTCGTCGTCGAAGTCGACGCCGTCGAGCCCGTAGGTCTCGACAATCGACTTCAGCTCCTGGGCGAACTGGTGCGCCGCGGCATCCGAGAGGTTGGCCACGCCCGAGCCGTCGCCGTTGCCCAGAATCGTCAGGCTCACGCGCATGCCGGCATCCTGCAGCGGCTTGATGTAGATATCACGGTTGTCGAGGATGTGGCGCACGTTGGGGTTGAGCACCACGCCCACGCGCTTCTCCTCCTCGAGCCAGTTGATGTTGGCCGCAAAGATGTTGACGATGTCGAAGAGCGGTTTGCCGCTCGCCTTGCAGCTCCACTCCAAGGCGTTGAGCGGGTTGTTCTCGTTGACCTCGACGTAGCATACGGTGATGAAGCCCGTGCTCTTCTGCGTCGAGGGGTGCTCGCCGCGCACCTGCACCCAGAAGATGTAGGAGCCCTCCGTCGAGGAGACGGTAACCCCCTCGGTCGGGCTGCTCAGACGCAGCGGCAGGGCGTAGCTCTTTTCCTCGCTCATCGCCTCGTCGGGCCGCACGCTCACGCGCAGCAGCTCCGAACGGGTGCTCTTGGGGCCTACGAGCAGCGCTCCGTCGGCCTCGAGCTCGACGGCCTGGGCCGGAACCGCCTCGAAGGAGGTGGCATGGGCCTCGTTGTAGGCCTCGAGCACCGTGGGGTCGTAGGTGAACTTGAGGTCGACGGCACGGCCCGCGGCCGAGCTCAGCACCACCTGCACCTCGCCCGACACCGGCTCGGTGTAGAGCTGCAGCGTGGCGCCGGCGGCACCCTGCGGGTTGTAGACCGAGCACAGACACTCGCCGACGGGGTCGATGCGCCCCTCGTCGATTCCGTTGGGGATGATGTCATCCTCGGCGCACGACACCAGCGCCGTGGCGCAGATGGCAGCCAGAACTCCCCATCGCATATTCTTCATGTGGTTCATAACGAATTCCAGTTTTTGTAAGTCAGTAGATTAGTTGGCATCGGGGGCGGTTTCGGGCAGCGATACCTCGGTCCACTTCAGCGGGCTGTCGGCCGTACCGTTGTTGCCGTTGCCCGTCTGGTCGCGGATGGTGTCGCCCGTACCCTCGTCGAATTTCCAGTAGGCCACCAGCCCCTCGCTGGCGGGGTCGACCTCGTAGACGTGCGAGGCAATCTCCTCCTGCGTGCGCACCACGTTCCAGATGCGGCACTCGCAGATTTCTCCGTGGAGCTCGCGGCCCGAGGCGTAGGAGTAGCCGATGTTGAAGTAGTGCGCCTTGCCCTGCGCATCGTTCTTGGGCTGGCCCAGGTTGATGGCCGAGAAGGAGTTGCCGCTCTTGTCGAGCGCCACCTCGCCGTTGATGTAGACCACCACGCGGCCGGCGGCCACGTCGCACGTCACGGCGATGTGGGTCCACTCGTTGGCCGGGATGAGGCAGGTCGAGGCCTCCGTGAAGTTGGTGCCTCCGCCGTAGGAGGTCGGCAGGACCACCTGCAGCTGGTTGGGGGCCAGGCCGTTGTCGCTGATACGAATCAGGCTGTGGCCCTCGATGCCCATCACGGTCTTGATGCCCGGTTCGAGCACGTAGTCGTGGCAGCGGACGAGCGCCTCCATCGTCAGGGTGTTCAGTCCGTTGAGCACCTTCGACGATGCGCTCTGTCCGTCGAGCACCTTGTCGAAGGCGATGTAGTTGCTGTCCTCGAGGTCGGCCACCACGTTGATGATGGCGGCGCCGCGCAGCACGTAGTAGAGCGTGCGGGCGCTCTCCAGCACGGCGATGCCCTCGGCCGAACGCAGCGTGACGGGCAGCACGTGGAGCGAACGCGTGTCGAGCTGCCCCAGGTCGTGGAAGCGCACCGTCACGTCGGCCGAACGCGTCGAGCCGGCGGCAATCGAGGTCTCGCCGCCCGTCACCTCGAAGTAGGTTGCGGGAAGCATCTCGGCCTGCTCGCCGTAGAAGCGGTTGTACTCCGCCACGAGCGACTCGTCGGCTTCGAAGAGAAGTTTCACCTCACGCTCGACCGGTTTGGGGGTCGCCGCGTGGAACGAACGCTCGTCGGTCGTGGCCGACTGCTTGACCAGCAGCGTGGTCACGCTCGTGTTCTGGTCGATGTAGACCTTGTTGTCGAAATCCCCGAAGGGGGCCGGTTTCTTGTTGCAGCCCGTCAGCGAGAGAAGCACCGCGCAGGCTGCCAGAAGAGCTGTATGGAATCTTTTCATGGCCTTTTAGTTTTTAGGGGAGGGGTTGAGCGTCTCGATGGCCTCCTTCGTGTAGCGATAAATCATCGTCGAGTTGTAGTAGTCGTACTGCACGTCCATGATGCCCACGGCGGCCTTGCCGAACTCCTCGGGACGGAGCATCCACTCGGCCAGAGCGCCCAGCGCGCGCACCGAGGCACCCGACTCGTCGAGCAGATAGCCCGTCGTGTCGGTCGAGGCGGGGGGTACGGCCGAGACGAGCCATACGAAGCGGTCGGTGGGGAGCCCCGCAACACCGCACATGCGGCGGGCGCGCATGCCGAAGTCGTAGACCGACTCGGCGTCGAGGCAGCAGACCACCAGATAGTCGCAGAGCGCCGCAGCCTCCACGTCGGAGAAGTACTGGGGCGTGCCCTCGAAGAGGAGCAGAGCCTCGGGATGACGCTGGCGCCACCCCTTGAGCGCCTCGGCCACCACGGCGTCGAGCGCCAGCTGCGCCGTGCGCTCCTCGTCGGTGGCGAAGGTGATGTCGGTCGGCTCGTAGCGGAGCGTGAAGCCGTCCAGTGCATCGGCCTCCACCTCGGCCATGCGCGTCTCGAGGGCCGTGCGCAGGCGCGTTGCGGCGTCGGAGGTTCCCTCCGCGCTCTCGCCGGCTCCGTCGCCCTCCTCACCGGAGGCGAGCAGCGCCGTGCAGTCGAAGGCCCCGATGACGCGGGTCCCCTTCTCGTGCAGCGAGGCGACCTGCTCCAGTTCGCTCGCCGTCAGTCGGCCGGAGGCCTTGAGCGCCACGATGTCGACGCTGTCGGGCACATCCGAGAAGAAGCCCCCGCGGCTGGCCGGCTGCTTGTTGCTGTTGTCGAACCAGACGATGGTCCGCTGATGCTCGCTCTGCTTCCAGGCGCGCAGCTCGGCCACGTAACGGGCGTAGAGCTCGGGGTTCGACTCCCCGAAAACCGGGTCCTTGACCGCGATTTTCTCATTCTCGGTCCACTCGCTGCACGAGACGCCCGAGAGCGCACCCGCCAGCAGCGCGGCACCGCAGATTATGTGTTTGATAGTTCGTTTCATGACTTGACTATGGATGAGGGGTTATTTGACCTTGCAGTCCCACCACAGGCGGGTCGCCATGTTGTCGGGACCGCCGAGCAGCGTGAGTGCTTCGTTGATGTGCGCATTGTTCTCCTGGTACTCCTCGACGGGATAGGGCATGCGGTTGGCATAGCCCCCCTGGGGAATCACGCCGCCGCTGCGGTTGTTCGTCGCCGGCATCAGGCGCGGATAGCCCGTACGGCGGAACTCGCACCACGCCTCGAAGCCCGAGGGGAAGATGGCCAGCCACTTCTGGGTGATAATCTGCTCGAGGTTGGTCTCGAAGTCGCCGCGCTCGTCCCACTTGACGGTGATGGCACCCGTCTCGCCCGTGTTGCTCTCCTTGCCCAGCGGGTCGACGTAGGAGGCGGGCAGCGACGTAGCGTCGGCAAGGTAGGCCTCGCAGTCACCCGACAGACCCCACTGCTCGAACGAGAGGCGCACGCCCTCCTCGTAGAGCGTCCGCGCGTCGGCCGTCGAGCCGTACCAGCCGCGCAGCGCAGCCTCGGCCTTGAGGAAGGCCACCTCGGCGGCGTTCATCCACATGAGCGGCGTGGTGTAGTCGACCACCATGTTCGAGTAGAGAAGCGACTGCGTGGGGATGCTGATGCCCGAGCGCAGGCCGATGTAGCCGTTCTGGATGCCGCCCGTGAAGGTCGACATGGTGAAGTACTTCGCCCGGCGCGGGTCCTTGTAGCCGTTCATGTAGGAGGTGATGTCGGCCGAGATGCGCGAGTCACCGCCGTTGTAGTCGTACATGACCACGCGGAAGGGGTTGTTCTGGGTCGGAATCTGGGCGTTGTCGGCATTGGAGGTGATGACCCCGCCGGCCTCCTCGCTCAGCGCCTCGCGCACCTTCGCCTCGGCCTTCTCCGGAGCCACGTAGCTCAGGCGCATGGCCATGCGCAGCTTGAGCGAGTTGGCGTAGCGGACCCACTTGGCGAGGTTGCCCGCATAGACCTTGTCCGAGGTGGCCTTGATGCTCTCGGCCGAGTGGGCGCGCAGCACCTCGAGCGCCGCGTCGAGCTCGGCAAAGAGGCGGTCGTAGACCTGCTCCTGCGAGTCGTAGGGCGAGGTGAGGGCGTTATCGGCGCCAATCTGCGAGTAGGGAATCGGGCCGTAGGTGTCCGTCACGCGGTGCACGGCCGAGACGCGGATGACGCTGGCCAGCGCCAGGGCCACCTCGTCGTCCGAGTTGACCTTCAGCTTGTTGTAGGCCGTATAGATTTCGGGAATCACGCGGATGAGCATCACGCGCGTCCAGTCGTTGGTCGGGTTGAAGATGGCGATACGCGTCGACAGACCCGGGTTCGAGTCGGCCGTGTAGCCGCCCAGGGCGCCGCCCAGCACGATGTCGGTGAACTGGTGCGTGTTGACATCGAGCGGAATGACCCAACCCTGCATGCCGGTCAGAATCTGTCTCTTATACACATCTCCGAGCCCACGAGACCGAGGCTGAT
>ENA-OYDV01000028-OYDV01000028.1-human-gut-metagenome-genome-assembly--contig:-NODE-28-length-18726-cov-5.438113_pt1 | contig 18726 bp, 8 predicted proteins | sample MGYA00243554_ERZ652913 | MGnify/ENA primary metagenome ERZ652913 (study PRJEB26926, sample SAMN06164674) | human gut metagenome | biome: ENVO:00009003; feature: ENVO:2100002; material: ENVO:00002003...
TCAACTATTGGGGGGGGTATTATTTCAGGAGGAATATGGATTTTTTATAAAGAATAATATTTTGTTCGTTGTTGGATGTAGATGGCATCTATGAATAACATATTAGCAGTTGATGTCTTAAATCCAGGTGAGGTGGCGATACAGATTGCGGCGAGTGTCAAGGCTCGAAGGGCGAAACTGGATTTGATGCAGAATGTATTGGCTGCGTGCGAGAGAAGCGAGTTTGCGATATACCTCAGATTTGACAATCGGAAGAGGTCTTGTTAGGAGAGCAAATTACTTTGCGTTGAATGTTCTTGTTCTATTCTGATAGTGAGATTGCTGCGCTGTTGAGTATGTCTCCAATTGCCTCTGTAGGATCTTGTAATGTCTCCTGTTGGATAGCTGCGCCCTAACTGGGACGCGACAATCAACTCTCCAAATTCTTTATAGCTTGCTTTAGTCTCTGCTGGGTTTGCTGCATTTGTTCAATAAAATCCTGGTAAGACTTTGCGTCGGTCGGAATCGGTACTCCGATGAGAAGGATGGTTCCGCCGTAGCCGCGCAGCGCCCCCAGCGTCCTTACAACAGGTTGAACCTGTGTCGCCTGTTGCGGATGGATGAATCCGCCTTTTGAGGCTTGTTCGACATACATATACGAAATGAGTTGATGCATGTCATCTCGATTGATGTGCCCTGAATCCAGCTTCTTGTATTTGGCATCCAGAATAAAGTCCTCTTTGATATAATCCGGATATCGTTTACAACGGCTGTATCTCTCCATTTCAGATGAGGAAGCCTTCTCGAAGAGGTAGATGCTGCCTTTGCCCAAGCGGTTTTGCGGATGCCGGAATCCACAGTCGTGGAGCAATGTTTTATAAAGAAACTCCTCCCAGAGCCAGGATCCACTGAATAGAAGGCCATAGATGTCATCCTTGTTTTGACCGTATTTCAGCCCTCGGTGGGTGAGAATCTGGATGCAAAGTTTCTGCAGTTCGCGATAGGCGACGTAATATGGATGCGTTACCGGCCGCAGGTTGCTGGAGATGATCTTTCTTCGTGCCAGCAGACTGTAGGATGGGGTTATCTGACAGATCTGCAAGACAAAAGCTTCGGTATCTGGATCCGCCTTCAGAACGGATGCTTGCGGAGTGGTCCGGATGCACTCAATCGTATGACGAATCAACTGTGTAAGTTCGTTGTCATACGAAAACTCCTTAACAGAGTAGGCAATTCTCCCCGTAAATGAAGTATTCAGTCGGATTTGTTTGGAAATATTGATGACTCCTTTGACATTTGCATCGTTGTGCGCAATGGTCTTGTACTTCTTGTAAATACCCTGTTTGAGCGCTCTTTTCAGGTAGTAAGGGAATAAAAGGGTCAGGAAGTCGAAGATCTGGTTTTGCGATGACGCGTGTTTCAGATCGAACAGATTGATATCGAAAACCTGCTGAACCATGTAATGCAGGAAATAATCCTCCTGATCTGCTGCTGCAAACCGGGAGCTGATGGTTAGCTGACTGTTGCCCCGACCGATGAATCCCATGAGGTCCCCGGCTTGCAATTGGGTATCATCCAACGTGCAAATGGTTTGTTCTCCAATGCCGTTTTTGAGAAGATGCTCTACATCCGGGAAGATAAGCAGATTCGAATTCTTCTTATTACACAGGTCCTGGATGGAACGGTTGGCGAAATGTCGAAAGTTTTCGATATCGGATACGGCGATCTCCGGGACTTGAATTGTCCCGTAGTCCCGTATCCGATATTGTTGTATCTCTGGATTAGTTTTCACCATCTGATTCAGCTTGGTCTCTCTTTATCAAATCGTAGGCATCCTTCAGAAGCTGCATATTGGCGTCCAATTTGTCGGATCCGCGAAGGTATTCATACAGAAGCCCTTTTAGATGATAATTCCACAACAACTCCCATTTCTGTCCGGTGTCTTTCTGATAAAGCTCGAGCTTCTTGAAATAGGCTGGGCCGATATGATAGGCGGAGCTCAATCCGTCGATCTTTTCAATCTTAGCATTCAGATTGATCAATCTCGTTATTGCTTCGGTCTTGTCTGCACCGAGAGAATCCAGCATCCCGAGTCGTTCGTTGGCCTTCACCTCTTTCCAGGCAAAGCGGCGCCGCATGGCGAAATCCATCGTGTCGACACTTCGATCGATGTCGTTCATTGTCCCGATGATATATACGTTCTCCGGGACAAAGAAGCCATTGTTAAAGGGGGAATCTACCACCAGATTCTGATACTGGGTGAAAATCCGTCCCGACTCTCCCCGGTATCCAGGGTCGATGGAAAAGAACAGTTCGCCGAAGATCTTGGAGATCTCACCCCGATTTATTTCATCGATGATAAAGACATAGTTCTTCTCCTCGACGGGAGTTGCGTCGGCAGTGACCTTCCCTACATAATGTTCGTATACATAATGGAGTGTCGCCCAATAGGCCGATGAGTGACAGCCCTTTATCACCTCTGTTACCGCTTTGTATATGTTGGTTATCTCGTCCAGCGCTTTGAGGTCCTTGTAGGTCTCCGACAGTTTCTTCAAGCGGTTGTACGAGACGGTGTAGGTCTTGTTGCTTTCAGAGTCCGTTGTCTTGAGTATGATGTTGTTGTTGTCGGATACTTCCACGATTTTCATGGTCACATCTTCGGATCGCAACGGCAATTTATTTCCGGCGATTTTTCCGTTCCGGATGTCATCGATGAAACGTTCATACGCCTCTTTGAATATTCGTTCGGCCGAGATATCTTTTGGTTTTTTCCGGCTGTCCTCCCAGTTCTCCAGCGCCTTTTCGCAGAATTGCTTGAAAACCCCTTGCTGAAGTTCAAATCCAATCTGGTCCGAAGTATCGCTCTTAATTGGCCGCAGACCCTCGACGAAGTCCGTATAGTCATACGAAGGGTGGAACTGAACCATTTTGCACTGTTCTTCGCTGGTGGTGCCCATAGCCTTTGCAATTTGTTTGGCAAGATAAGTCTTGCCAGTTCCTGGTGCGCCTGTAAGAATCAGATTCTTGTTGGCTTTCAGGAGCTCTACATATTCTTCATACTCAACATCCTTTTGAACTGGGGCATTGGCGAGAGATGCAGCCAGCATATTTTTGTAGGTATCGAAGAACTCTTTTAAAATACTATTTGGCTCTTGATTGTCAAAAAGGCCCAAATCATTCAATGTGCGAGTTAAAACGGCTTTTGCGTTCGAAACCTGATCTTGAGTTAGGAACAAGGAATCAATATGCCGTTCGTTATTTACATTTGTCCAATGGGGCCTTACATTGACCCAGGTACCTTCCCAGTTCATGTAGCAGGCGTTACTTGTATAATTGGAAGAATATATGTTTATGCATATTGTACCGCATTCGTATGTGGACCAATTTGCAATTTGCTCTTGAATCTTAGCTCCTTTATATCCTTGTCCAGAATATTTAAAATTGGGAATAGGAGCAATATAGGTTTGGTATCCGATGTGAGACTTATTCTGGTTGAGAGCCCATTCCAAATGGGAGACAAAGTACTCTAGAAGGTGTTTGAATTGGACATATTCGTTCATGGCAGGTTGTAGTTATTAATGGTTTCTACAAAGTTAGCAAAAAATAATTGTGGGTTTTGTCCTTTTGAACTCCATCTTGTGTGATTTATTCCACAATCTTCGATAGTTGATCTTTGATCTTGGCCTCTTCGTCGGTGCCCGTGGTAGAGAGCCGTAGTAGCGATAGCCCGTAGCGGTCGAGGATGCGATCCTTCATCCGGTCGCGTTCGGATTGGCGGGTTCCTTGTTTGTGGAACTGGTAGCCGTCGGTCTCGATAGCCAGGATGGGCCGTTTGCCCACCCGGTTGTAGATCAGGAAGTCGAGGTGCGTGGCGCCGTTCGAGGCATAACGGCGTTCCTCGTCGTTGAGAAGCGTCCAGTCGCGGATCAATTGTCGCAGCGGTTGGTGGCAGAGAACGCCCAGATGCCGGAATGCAGGGTCGGCCTCTAACACCCGCTCCAGCAGGGCATAGGTCAGATTCTCGGAGTCGAACTCCGAGATCCGGCGGTGCCGCTTGAGAAACTCCCGCCGTGCCTCGGCGTAGGGTTCGTAGAGCAGGTCGAAAACCGAATGGATGGCACTCTCCGTGATCTTACCTCCATTGTAGTCGATGTAGGCCAGCAGGTCGGCGATGTTGCGGCTTTCGGGCTGTTCGTTGCTCGAAGTAACGAGCGTAAATTGCCGCTTGGCCCGCGATACGGCGACGTTCAGCAGATTGGGATCATCCGTGAAGGAGGTAATCTGATCGTCGACGGTCGACAGGATAATGGCCTCCTTCTCCCGTCCCTGGAACTTGTGTACCGTAGCCACGTCAATGCCTCCGCCCAGCTCGCGGTGGAGCGCGTTGACCTGCTCGTTGTAGGGAGAGATAATGCCGATTTCGGTCTGCTCGCAGGGAAGTGACGGTAGTACCTCGCGCCGGATCGTTTCGATCTCGCGGGGATTGAACGCTCCCCGCGCGTGATGCCCCGGGGCAGTCCGCCACGCCGTGATGACGTCGGGTTCGCCGCGATCCTCGGTCATGATCAGCAGGCGCCCGCCGTAGAAGCGCTGGTTGCAGAAGTTGATGATCTTCGGATGGCAGCGGTAGTGTTCGCGCAGCAGCGTCTGCGGTGCTTCGGGAAAGACCCGACAGACCGACTCCAGAAAACTCAGCGCGGCGCAGTCGTAGCGGGGATCGATCGCGTGTTTGGCGGCGATGGCTTGCATGCGGAGTCGGTCGGCATCCGTGATGACATTGGGCAGCTGCATCGAGTCGCCGACAATCACCGCATTGCGGGCACACATCAACGCCAATGCTCCTGTTTCGGACGACACCTGCGAGGCTTCGTCCATAATCACGTAATCGAAGAGCGTCTCAGCTCGGAAATTCGATCGCGAGGAGAAGGTCGTGCTCAGCACGACGGGGTACTCCTTGAGCAGCTCGGGAGCGATGTGCTGGAAAATGGGTCGTTTGTGTTCCTTGCCATAGCGGGCGGCCAGCCGGCTGCGTAGGTAGCGCATCGAGTCGTCGCTCAGCCGGGCCACCATCGCCGGAGCATCCGACGTGGCAAGTTGCTTTTCAATCCGGTCGATCTCCGCCGTGAGCTCCTCCTGCCGAACCTGGTAGTAACTGCGCTGGAGGAGGGGGATCAGCCGCTGGAGATCCTGCCGCTCCGGATGGCGGGGAAATCCGTCGAAGAGGCGGCGGATCCGGCGTTTGAGCAAAAACCATCGGACCGCGTCGCGCCATCGGTCGAAGAGTCCGTTCGGCTGCCATTCGACGGCGGTCTGCAATTCGTTCCACAGCATTAGCAGCCGGGCCGACGGCATCTGCCGACGAAGCGTCACGGAGGGATCAATCGTTGTCTCCTGTTCGAAATGGAGTTGCTCGGTTTGGAGTCCCGACAACTCCTGCCGGGCACGGGCCAACTGCTCCTGTCGTTCGAAAACCGTCTGCAACGATTCTGCCTCGGACTGAATGGTGCGGAGAAACTCCGGAGAGTCGGTTTCGGCCGAATACCACGAATCGATCTCGGCCGGGATGGACTTCTCGATGGCCTGTGTTTCGACGAAGGCTGTCTTTCGCTCACGGCTGCCCAGCAGAGCGGTGAGAAATCCCAGCCCCTGTTTTTCGAGCTTCTCGACCACGTTTTCAATGGCCGAGTTGTTGTTCGAGACGACCAGCACGCTCTTCTCCTGCACCACAAGGTTGGCCACGATGTTGAGGATCGTCTGCGTCTTGCCGGTTCCCGGAGGGCCCTGAATGATGCTGATCTGATTCCCGAAGGCTGCCTGGATGGCTCTCTGCTGGCTGGCGTTGCACCCGAAGGGGTAAATGAGTGGCGCCGCCGGGAATTGTCGGGGCGAGTCCTTGCCGGGATTCAGGTAGAGGGCCGCCGCCGAACGGTCGGAGACGAAGTCGATCTTCTGATACTGCATCAGCAGCAGTTTCTGCCCGTCGTCGGTCTTCAGAGGGTTGAGCTCCGCTACGTCGCGCAGATAGGCAAAGCGATCCTGTGCGGGTGGTTCCTCCAGGCACGACCGAACGAGTTCGATCTCTGAGCCCTTGTAGTGGGATCCGGTGCCGTTGGCGTATTCCACGTACCAGAATCGCCGCGAGCCTTGTTGGAAAGCGGCGATGTAGGAGAGAGGCTCTATCCGACGACCTTTGTGGAGCAGGTGGCAATGTTGCGGATCGAAGACCACGGGATCCTTCAGCCACATCACTTTGCTCGGGACATAGGAGTAGGTCTTCGGGAAATTGCAGAAAATGACCTGGCAGCGGTTGGGCCTTGAGGTGTACCAACAGCGTTCGACGGAGTCGGTTTTGTCCTCCCCGTCGATGATAATCCGGTTTTCCCGAAGGTCGTACATCCTGAATAGCGACGGGTCTTACTATTTTAGTTTCTTGCCGCAGGAGAAAGCCTTGTCGACCGTAGCCCCTAATTCGATATATTCGAGATGAATGGGGTCGTAGCAGATCGGGCGCAACTTGCGCAGGTCGATTTGTCCGTCGGTCAGAATGCTTTCGTCGGCCGAGATGTTGACGATACGTCCTGTCAGATGGCAGCTTGCGGGATCATAGGAGAGTAGTTCGCACTCGAGCGTCATGGGCAGTTCGTCGATCATCGGGGCATTGACGTGCGCCGAAGGAGTGGCATGAAATCCCGCCCGGGCGAATTTGTCGGGGACTTTATTCCCGGAGACGATACCCGCATAGTCGCAGGCTGCCACTTGATCGACCGTAGCCATGCTGACGGTGAAGGCACGTGTCGCAAGGATATTTTTCGTAGTTTTATGTTCGGCGGAGAGGCAGATTCCGATTGTCTCATCGGTAAACATGCCGCCCCAGGCAGCATTCATGACATTGGGCACACCTTGTTCGTTGTAGGCTGCCACAATCAGCACGGGCATCGGGTAGAGCCAGCTCTTCGATCCAAAGTCTTTTTTCATATTGCTTCATGAAATTAGTCAGTAAATTTTACGAAAATTACAAGAATTTAACGACTCGACAAAATTTGAATTTTTTTGAGAATAGGCGACTCATGGATATTGTTGGCGAATTAGTATTAAAAAGAAAAATGGCTGAAGCCATTTTATCAAGGTCGTCGTCTCATCTGTTTTCGATGTAGTATTCAGATCCTGTTGATTGTCAATAAAAGGATAGATGCCTTAAAAAGTTATTTGTTTTTCGCAGAAATCGATGATTTAAGATTTTTCATCGTCTCCCTCCAAACAGAGGGAAAGAGGTAAAAACATCTATTTCGGGCCCCGACAACTTCCGTCTACAAAGACAAGACATGTCGGGATTTATTTCGTCAAAAGGGCTGTAAAATAAAGAGCGGATTCACGGATATTTTTGGTGCTATTGGCCGTCTTGGGTGAGCAGAAGGAGTGTTTTGTCTGGCTTTATACCTTATAAGTTTTGCAGCCAAAAGAAAAATGGTTGAGACCATTTTCATGGCGCAGCCATCTCTTTTCTTTCTTTTTTGACTTTACTTTAATCAACGTAGTATAAATATGGGGATAAAGTTAAGGGAGGAATACAATATTGGCCTATAATTCCTTCATGTTTAGAAGGCTTTGCGTATATTTGTTAAGTAAATGCAAGCCTACTTCAGTACTAATTCACATAGAATCCAAGTGAAATATGGGAAACGATTCCAATCCTAAAGAATGGTCCGATGAGCAAATTATTGAATATCTGTGCTCATATTGGGAGTGCGATGATTTCGTGTTTGATTGCACTATTGATGATAAACCATATAAAACAAGCCGTCCAGAGCACTATAAGGGGTCAATTAAGAACATATCATATAATCGCAAGCTCATCTGTTATCCTAATGGCAAGTATCCGATTTTTTTCAATATTTCAGTCATGACAAAGTTCCAGTTTCAGAAGGGACGGTTCAAAATGCGATTTGAACTGGAAAGCAGAGAGCGCAGGGAGAGTTTTGACAATATGTTTATGCTGCGGCCTGTATATAGCTCGCTATATCAGCTGAATGCAGAAAAGTTGAGGGCGCTTAGCCAGAAAAGGGCTGAACAGGGAAAGAAGGAGCATTCTTCTGCTGAAAAGGAATTGTTTGAGTATTGGGGTGTCTCGGATTGCAACTTTATTGGTTACTATCATTATGACCACGAGAATGAAATATCTATCGTGGATGATATCCGCAAACCTAATTTTGCAAAAATCCCTTATTATCCCAATGATGCTCAAAAAAATCCGATTTCTCTGCATTGCAAGGGTGAAATAAAGGGTATTACGCCTAATAACTACTATCTTTTCAATTGGAGATTGTCTGGAAATGATCCAGACAATCTCCATGAGATTTATATCGACTTCCTGTTCCAGCCTCAACCAATTATGCCACAATGGTTCATTGATCAACTATTTAATGATAGATACAACGATAAGTCTAAGAATTTTGAGTCATCTGCAAACTTCCTTGACACATTGAGCAAGCAACTCAGTGCTAAGGAATCGACATTTATATATGAGTTGCTACAAAATGCTAACGACTATCCTGTTGAAGGCATTCCGGTGGATGTTGAGTTTCATATCACGGATAAATACCTTGTGTTTATGCACTCTGGTGACTATTTCAACGTGAGAAACATATCAGGTATTTGCGGTATCAACGAGAAAGAAAAGACGTCAAATATCAAAACTATTGGATACAAGGGCATCGGATTCAAAACTGTATTTCTGAACAATCGATATGTCTATATCAAGACTGGCGATTATTCGTTCCGTTTTGATGAGAAGGCCAGTAAAATAAAGCGTCTCGAGGCACCTTGGCCGATCCTTCCTGTATGGACAACAGAAGATGAAGTCGAACCGGAAATAACTTCGATTTTTAATTCTGCCGATAAAAAGTATCGTGTAAAGATTGCACTCAAGCCTGACAATCCTGCTATTCTGCACTCTGGGAGGAAGAACTACGAAGCGTTGTTCAGAGAAGTTTTCGATGACTCGAATCTAATCTTATTTATTCCGAATATCCGCTCTGTCAAGGTATACATCAATGGCGTGCTTGAAAAGGACTGCGTGATAGATGAAGCAAAGTGGCTGGTGTCTGATTATGAGGAAGACATCAATAGAGAATTTCAGACACTTGTTAATAAAGACATCGATACCGGAAAGAGTCGTATCCCGGAAAAATACAAGGATTTCGAACGGACAAAGGTTTCCTTTGCCTGCCGTAAGGATGGGCGTAAGCTATTGCCTATGGAGAATGCAAACCTCTATTGCTATCTTCCTACCAGCGCAACCTGGGGATTCCCGTTCCTTATGAATACGGATATGATTCCGAAAGGAGACCGAGACGATATCGAAAGAGAGGTTTACCTCAAAGATGAGGATGGAACGAACTTCAATCTTGAGCTCGCTCGTATTGCCGGTGAAAAATTCTTTTGCTGGATCAAGGACCTAATTGAATGTGAAGAATACGACTATGATTCCATTTTCGCCCTCGTGCCAGACTTCGATAAATGCAAGAAGACACAAGGATACAAGTATAGCGACTTCATAGAGATGTTCCAGAGTGGCTTCGAAGGGAAAATGGGGAAGGAGGAGATCATTCCTGTTGTGGTGAATAAATCAATCGTTCTCAAATCAGTTAAGGATGTCATTTATGACACAACCGGCTTATCATGCGCAGGCGTATTGACAGATGATGAAATCCTGTCCTTGTCTGATTGGTCGGATTTCTTCCCTCACCCTCGACTTAGAGATTACGATAAGTTATCGCTTCGACCTGGTATTAAATCATTCTTAATGAGATATCACAACGATAAACAAGAATATGATATTGATACTCTACATGAAGCCTGCGAAGGAGATGGATTCCAGAAGTGGTTGCATGACCAGATACACAACGACAGGTTTATTTCTTTCCTTTTGAAGAAAGGGATTATTGACTCGTTCAGTGACAGCGCAATATTCCTTTCTGAAAATTCCAACCTCTTAGCTCCGGGCAGACTGTATTATTCTGTTGATGCGTATTATGACGATATCAAGGCTCTAGACGGTTATTTAGACCGATTGTCTTTGAAAACGAGAGCTGCGTTTGAGACCGATAAGAAATGGGACGCGTTCAAGTCTTGTTTTGTGGAGTTTGACGCAGACAATTTCGTTGATAATGTTCTTCTTGATGACGTGTGTTTTGACAATGTGCATGAACTTCTGTCCACAGAATCGGCATCGCTTCCTTTTATGCGGTTCCTGGCTTCTCACGTTGGTTATTCGGCCAGATACAAGAAGTTTCCATTCCTTGACCAGAACGGTTCTGTCGAGGAAAATTTTACGACAAAGCCATTTGTGTTTCTTCCTTCATCTGATGCGGTGTCAGTACGCAAGAAGGATTGGATAGATGCTGATTGGATAGCAGTTGTGTCTGATAAATATGACCAATGCGTCATAGACTATCTTAGGCAGAATTTTGAACTGAAGACGTTTTCGGACAAGATTATTATAGAGGACATAATATGTTCAAATGCTTATGATGATTCTATTAATTCCTTGATCAAAGATTTTGCTACCAGCAAATCGTTTGTTGAGTATCTCTATGCTCACCGGGAATATGTCGAGAATAGTAGCCTGTGTTCTTATTTTGTTTCTGTGATAGACAAGGCCGGTAAAGAACAATTCCTTAGGGAAGATAAAGAGTTTATATACATCCGAAACAAAACATATAACGAGTACGAAGCCCTTGACTGGGTGGAGCCTGATTATATGTATGCAGTCAACGAAGCATATTATGAAGACTCCAGTGAAGTTGCAGAAATGAAAACCTTCTTTAACGAGAAGTACGGTATTCCACAAATGACTAGCAGCCTGTTCCTAGAGAATATTATCAACCGGCAATCAAAGGGGATTTCTGACTACATTCAAGATGTTGACCAGAATGTCCTTTTCTGGCGCTGGGTGAAGATGTTTGCGAAGGAAGTAGCAACAATCCCTGCATTCTCTCAGTTCGCGCTGCTGGTAAAGACTCTGGATGACGAAGAATACGATTGTGCATCAGCAAAAGATGGTGGTATTTATCTTTCCAACGAGTATCAGCCATCTTCAAGTATAGAAGCAATTGTAAAGAAATATGCCCCGGATGCACAGTTTGTTGCATCTGACTATCTTGAAGACAAGACGTCTGGAACTGTAACAAATTGGGTCGAGTTTCTCAAGAATCTGGGAGTGAAGACAACGATTGTTGATCTGGTATTCGGACAGATCATTCCAAATATTGGAGAAATTGAAGAAGATGGACTGCCGGATCTTCTCGGAGATTACTATCAGGATATCCAAGACAGGTGGAATGAGGTCAAAACAAAACTTATATCCATCAAAGTCAAGACTCAAGACGGGAACTTCACAGAAATCAGCAAATGTGTACTAGTGGATGTGGGCCGTGAAAAGGAACCTTTTCCTGATATTAAATTTGACAATGAGGTTTCTTCCGATGCCATCAAAAGCAGGAGTGGCAGGAAACTGTTGCTTGACATAGCTGAAGAGGCGGGTAGTACAATCATAAATAATATCACTGCCTGGCAGGAGATGAAGTTCAATGAGTACGCCGGTTCAGAAGACCGTTATTCAATTGACGTTCATCTCAGAATCATGAGGGAACTTTCGGCGATTGATGTTGAAACGATTAAGAAATTCGATAAATTCAACTGCTTGCGTCTCCTGGACCGTAATAATGAGTACAATGACCCCAAAAAACTTACGCTTGGTACAAAATATAATCCTTCCTGCCATTTTGAACGAAATGGAGTTAAAGATGGAATACAATTCGTCTCGGACAGGTATGATTCTATAAATGATAGGGATGAGTTCTCATCATTTATGAAAAATGTCCTAAGGTGTCATCATAGGTTTGAGGAGAAGGATCTTGTATATCTTAAGCACTACCGCTTCTGTATGTATTTTTGGACTGAATATGTCCCAAAACATATCGAATTCATAGAGAACTTGATTGAAGATCACAAGTTTGACGATATAGAATGCGTTCCGACTCTAGCCGGCAATGTTTATGTCCCAGCCGATGTGTATTCCAGAGGTATCAAGGATTATGTCGTCAATAAGATTCCGGATTGGGAAGACAAACTTCCTACCCCTGACATACCAGAGAATGAAGACAAGGAGAAGGATCTGTTCAGCAAATTGGAATTTAGTGAACGGTTGTCCTTCCATGATGGATTGTGCGCATTGCAGATCGTCAAGAGCAAGGAGAAAAGAGAGAAGATACTTCGTTGGATGAAGGACGATTATGACAACTCATACTCTTCAGAAGTAAGTGAATATAGGGCCAGGGAAGATTCAATATGGAAGAATGGCAAAGGTGAAGATAAGCACATTACGGAACTGTATGGACTTGCTCCTGAGTCGACAACCTTACGAGATTTCTTTAGAGACAACGAGAATGTAATAAACTCGGAGTACATATCTTCCTGGGGCAGTAGTGACTATCGTTCAATTTGCGAGATGATGCAGATTCCTATTATCGAAGAAGATGATATGTCCTTCACCCCAGATGGTAAGCCAGTATCAAATTTGTCAAGGTATTTTGAGGAGCGCTTGCTTGTAGTCGCAGCTATCAAAGACCCTGAAGGTTGGAAAAAATCCTTCGAAAAATACAGGGAGAAGATAGCAGGATACGAATTCTGGTGTTGTTCGTCAATATCCTGGAAGTACTCCAAGAATGAGAACATTTGCCAGAACAACAAGAAGTTCTACTCAAAGGACGGCAAATACTATTTTGTCAAGGATTGGTGCAGCCGGCAGGTCTTTGTGGACTTTATCAGAACTTTATATAAAGATCTTGAATGTGACTTAAATCAAGATCAGTTCTTAACTATATTGGATCCAGAAGTTAGCGTTGACGAATCTCTTGAACCGTATTACAGCCTTCGTACTGAGGAGTTTATCTCTGAACTGGCTAAACACGATTCTGATTACACAGAGTATACTGGCCCGAAAATCACTGAAGAAGAGGATGATGATGACGATACAATGGACGCATATGCACCTATACGCACTTACAAGTCTATAGTCCAGAAGGAAGAGACATATGAACGACAAGAAGAATGTTTTGAATACGACAAGGTGGCAGATTCTGTTGAGGAAATCGGTGATGGCAAGGATGTCTCTGAAGATGAGGGTGAAGAAGATCGGATTGTCGAGGAAGAGACCGATGAGCAAGACAATGAGGAACAGAATGGATCTGCAATTGTATGTCAGTCGAAGCCAGAGTCACATCTGCAGGAACCTGTTCAGACTAATACCTCTCATATAAAGCATTCATCACCTGCATCATCTGACAAGTCTTATCTAATATCGGCAACTGAGACCGAGTCCGCTGATGAATATGAGGATTCAGAACCCGAAAACCTTGATGTTGTTGATGAACCGAAAAAAATGTATGAATACAACTTCGATCCTGATGAGGGAGAACCAATGGGTTCTGTCGAGAAAGATAGGTCATACCAACCTCTTGGTGATAAGCCGTATAAACCTCAAAAAGTAAGACGATGCGTGAGGCCATTTACTAGGCATGAAATCAATAGGTTGCGTTCCAATGGAACACCGCTTGAACTAGAGTCCTTACCTCCTACAGATGAAGAACTTGATGTGCTTGCCAAGTGCGGTATAAGCCCGGAGCAAATTGCTGATACGAATTATCTTGCACAACTTCGCCTTTACAGAAATCTTCAGGAGGAACGTCAAGAGGAACCGGAAGAGTCGCTAGCCGACTTTATCCGTAATGCTGATGACGTGTCAGAACATAAGATGAAGAGTGGAAAGTTTGTCCATGCGTGCAGTGCTGCGCGTGGAGTGATGTATGTTTCTCCATCTGTTTGGAATAAAATGATGGATGATAAGTGGATAATTTGCGTTTATCTAGATGGGAACGGCAAGAATTTCCATTACATCAACACCTCTGATGAGTTCCTGCAACTTGTCAAGAAGGATGATGTCGTCATCAAGATAACCGGTAGTGAGAAAGTTGAGGTGGTTAACGACCTTTATAGCGGGCTTTTGAAGGATGTTAAGGGAACGGCGTATACATTGGTGAGAGTTGCATCCAGGACAAATATGGATGCTGTATTCGCACACTATGTCGGTGCTATGGCCGAGAGCAATGATGGAAATGAAAACCCTAATGACTACTAATAGTGTATGGATAGTAGGATAAGAAATTATAAATCATTCTTTGCTGACCAGATCAAGGAGTCGGTGGATGAACAACAGAAAATGAATCACTCGACTATGGGTCAACTATTCAAGACTGATGCATTGTCTTTGGGATATATAGAGCGTGTTCAGTCAGAACTCGGTACGGTAATAATCAAATTTCCGAGGTCAATGGCGCCTCGTCTTAAGGTTCAACGGTCCATTACGGTTATAAAGAAAAACGCCAAGCTTGCTTTAGGCGAGAAAGTTACGGAGTGGACCTGCAAGTGGGGTGATTTTTGCGATAATCCTGATTACCATTCTGCTGGCTCCAGCATTACGCCGTTGTATTATGTCTCCGGCAGGGATGACGGATATGATTATGTCGCTTGTGCCGGTTTGAGCATGTCTTTGTATGATCTGTTTCTGAAGACCACGAAAGAAGGGAAGTCTCTGCCTGTAATAATCTACAGTCCATTCCCGCCGATTGAGTACTACAAGAACATGATGCATTATATGGATATACATCCCGAAGACACAAATCTGTTTCTTGAACCAAAAATGTCTTACAAAGACTGGCAACCTGAGGAGTTGGCTTTCGACAAGGACAAACCTGACGGAATTGCCGATACGATAAGCGGAACACTTGAGAGTGAAGGTGCTTGCATACTTCAAGGTCCTCCGGGTACCGGGAAGAGTTACACAATTGCAACAATTGTTGCTTCGTATCTAAAGGCAGACAAATCGGTTTGTGTGACAACAATGGCAAATAAGGGTATTGTGGAGCTGATAAAGCAGAAGCCACTTGCGGAATTCGTTGCTGCCGGGCTTGTTAGCAAGACGAACCTTTCAATCGATGAGAGAAAACAAATCAAGGGTGTAAAGAATGCATCGACCAGTCTAACTGTGTCTGGCGGCGAGTTGATGTGTGCGACCAATTATGTGCTATCAAGTGTTTTCAGTGAGAGGAAAATCGCGGTTAACGGTATTCCCTCTTATGACTTGATTGTCATTGAGGAAGCCTCTCAAGCGTATTTGACAACAATTTCTGCATTCAGATCCCTCGGAAAGCGCTGTCTTATTGTTGGCGACCCGATGCAGTTGCCTCCTATTGCCAAAACGGACAATCCTATGTATAACTCTTGGAATGTCTACACACAACTGAACGGATTAACGACATTTGCGCTGGGCTCTAATTTGAGGTCTTATAGGATAATTACGACATTCCGTCTTACTGCAAAAGCCGCAGCGTTGACGAGTATCTTCTATGGTGAAAGGTTCGGTTCAGTAAAGAACGACTATTTGGATTATTCTTTGACGAAGGGCAATCTTTTCCCGAATGAGGGCGGCGTGCTATTCTATCCTACAGGAGATGTGCGCAATGGCGTATATTCTGAGGCTGCGGATAAAATCATCCGAAAGGTAGTCTCAGCCCTTGAGGAGTTCTATCCGAATCGCAGCCTTGCTATCATAACGCCGTTTAGAGCATCCGTTATCGAACTGCAGAAGCGTTTCGCTACCTCTGATATGACCATAGACATTACGATAGAGACAATCGACAGAATACAAGGTATGACGGTTGATTACGCTATCCTGTATCTGCCCGGGCGTAATCCGGCATTTGCTCTGGAGGACAAACACTTTAATGTGGGTACTAGTCGTTCCTTGAGCACGACATTGATTGTGTCTGACTTGTCTCTCGATGAATTGAGAAACTTCCACTCGGCATCACCGATGGTGCTCAAGTTCCTTTCAAGATGCGACAGAATTGATGCACAAGAGAAAATCTTTGCCGCACCTAAGGTCAAATTGACTGAGATCATACTACCTAAATCTGAGGAGGCGAAAGTTGAACATGTGCCTGCTCCTGTGGTTGTGGCTTCGAAGGAAGATGAGAAACCGGTAATTGGGCTGAAGATCGTCGGTAAGATTGATTTGTCACAATTCGAGTGCCCCAAGAAGGAGATTGTCGTTGGCAAGAAGAACTACTATATCATCGACACGAATGTCTTTGTCAATTGCCCGGATATCATCAACAGGATTTCAAGCGAGTATCCGGTCATCCTTTCTGCGAAGGTAGCTGATGAGCTTGACAAGATGAAGATAAAACTGGACGAGCAGGGAAAGCAGAATGCCGAGAAGGCACTCCGCAGTCTAAACAACATCTCCGGCAGGAAAGTCATCTATGAACTTGCGGACACATCGCTGCTGCCAGATGATTTCGACAAGAGATCGCCTGACAATATGATTCTTTCTGTGGCACTCAAGTACAAGAACGAGAATCCTATCATGCTCACTTCTGACAATGGCCTACAACTCAAGTCGAAGATACTCAAAATTAGCACTATTTCGTTGAAGAACTTCTTGAGACGCTAATGTGTAGATATTATAGAACTGCGGATATTGCTGATTTAGGGGCGGCCTGAATAGTTTGTATTGACCCTAAGGTTCCTTCTATTGTTGCCATTGTCGCTTTTGAGGACTGCTTATCTACTTCCAAGTGGTATCCGTGGGTGTAATTGGGCGGTCAGGATGAGCTTAGGCTGTTATCGTCTAAAAATACAGCATATCAATAGTGCATTTGGTAAATGTATAAAATACGGAACTCGCTTCGAATCCCGTATTTCACATTTACACAAAATATTTTATAGAGCCTATTTGTGAATCGCTATCATTATGTAAATAGTTTTGGTAAATGTTTTCGTAAATACATTTCACTCATCAAACTATACCGTTGATCCCGTTGCATAAATCTAAGTAAACTTTTCTTTTCTTCTTCTGTAAACTGATTACGAGCTTCGTTTATCATTGTGCCTTGAATATCTATCACTCTATCTTTGATTATTTTCAGCCATTTAAGGCGTTTGAAATCCTGTGCATCTGAATTTAAACGAAACTTTCTGATTGTCAGTAATCCTTTCTCAGAATCTGGTTGAGCACATATACATTCATCTTCAAAAGTAATGTTTTTCTTTATCTCGTCATCTGTATCTGAACAAGGGTCTAATACATCAGTCAAAGGTATTATATTATGAGAAAGCTTGTCATTGCAGTTGTGGCAAGATAAATATAGATTTGACCATGTATAGGCCAATTCTGGAGCAATTGCAACTTCTTTGAAATGGTCTATTTCCTTTAAGTCTCCTTTTAATGTAGCTTCACAATAAAAACATTTGAAATGAGAGCAACTGTCTAACATCGCTCTAATATTTTTATGCCCATATTTAGTGCTATCTGGTCTGGCATTGGGATTGTTTTTCCTTTTTTCATCAAACTTCCTCTGCCATTCGTCATGTTTGTCAGTAAGTATCTGAGGTTCCGGCAATCTATCTATGTGTCTCATATAACGAACCTCCTAAAATTTCAAATATGAAAAATATTCCGGATTCATAGAATATAATCTATCTTCTATTTCCTTCGCTGCGTCTTTCTTGCCATCTTCAATAAGTTTTTTGCGTTCATGCATCAGGCCTGCAATCTCATCATTAAAAGGATGTACTTCACCAAATGCATCAGACATTAATACATCTTCAACAGGCATATGAGCATAGCGTTCTGTTTCATCGCACACATCGCTCTGATCTGTTCTTGATACACATGTATATATACGAGCACCATCTATTGATGCAACGACAAAAGGAGAATGTGTTGTCAATATAATTTGCAGGTTAGGGAAGAAACGACGTATTATACCTAGAATTTTTTTCTGCCATTTGGGATGCATATGCGTTTCTATTTCATCAATAAGCAATAATCCCGGAATATTGACTATATCTTCAGGCTGCATTCCATTGAGGACTGATACTGAATACATCTTGCATAATAACAACAACAGATGTTCGAGAAGTAACAGATTCCCGCTACTCAATTTTTCCAATGAAAGTTCGGTTCCATTCTGCTCAATTATAGGAGTCAGGTCACCACGGCGTACATATTTGAAGACACCTTTGTCAAGACATGCTTTAACTATTTCTTTAAGTTTACCATAAACTACCTCACCGAGTTGTTTTTCAGCAGGCATTTCACTACTACGGAGATAGTCAATTTGGCATATAAAGTTCACTAAATCTAAATTGCTCTTTCTGCCGCTCATGACGTCTTTCATCACATTGAAATGGTTTATATTCGCCATGTTCTTAATATTGAATGAATCTGTAGGAGCTTTGGCAGACCAATAATCTATAACCCATGGATGTATTTTAGCAGACTTCTCATAACCATGTATCAAAGGTCTTGTTATACTATTATATTCCGTAGCTGCTTGGATTTGCATATTACTATCGAAATGAGATGTAGATACTTTTTGCTTACCTTTATAGTCTTCGAATTCCATTTCGATAATAAAATCACTGCTGTCTGCAACAATATTACGCTCTAACACATTACCTCCAGAGAAAGCAGCACGTATAGCATCTATTATTATTGACTTTCCTGCTCCGTTCATTCCTGTAATTATAGTTACAGGAACAGTTTCTTTAAAGTCAGGAACAAAATTCAAATAAGCATCTCTAAAAGGGCCTGTCTCTTATACACATCTGACGCTGCCGACG
>ENA-OYDV01000031-OYDV01000031.1-human-gut-metagenome-genome-assembly--contig:-NODE-31-length-18375-cov-4.639465_pt1 | contig 18375 bp, 15 predicted proteins | sample MGYA00243554_ERZ652913 | MGnify/ENA primary metagenome ERZ652913 (study PRJEB26926, sample SAMN06164674) | human gut metagenome | biome: ENVO:00009003; feature: ENVO:2100002; material: ENVO:00002003...
CCCCTCGTAGAGCGAATAGGGGGCCCCCCGCACGCCGAGCTCCCGGTCGGTGAGCAGCGGCGAATAGTCGGCGCGGTGCATCTGCCGCACGTAGTAGAGCTGCGGCACGGCGTCGCTGCCCCGCACGTGGCGCAGCATCATGGAGTAGAGCAGCGTCTGGAGGATGTTCGAGAGCCGCTGCTTGCCCTTGCCGCGGAAGAGCGACTCGAGCCCGTCGAACTCCAGGTGGGGCGTGCCCGTCTTGTAGTCGACCACGCGCAGCGAGCCGTCGTCGAGCCGGTCAATGCGGTCGGCAATGCCGGCGAACTTCATCCCGAGGCTCCGCCCGCCCGCCTCGAAGGGGAAGTCGTAGCGCACCTTCTCCTCGAGCCCCGTCACCGTAAAGCGGTCGTTGGCCGCATCGTAGGCCATCACGCCGTCGCGCAGGTAGCGGACCACAATCTCGCGGATGAGCAGCAGGTTGCCCGTATACTCCTCGGCCGAAGCGGAGGCGTCGCCGAGGTAGTTTTCGTTGATGGAGGCCTCGACGGCCCGCTCCACCTCGCCCGAGCGCATCAGCGCGCGGAGCGTCTCTCCCGGATGCAGCTCGTCGCGCACCCGCCCGTAGAGCTGCTCCACGGCGGCGTGGAGAATCGTACCGAACATCGGGGCGTCGACCTCCTCAGCAACGTCGTCGTCGACGCGCAGCCCCGCCACCGAGTGGAAGTAGAAGCGCAGCGGGCAGGCCACGTAGCGGAAGAAGGCCGTCGGCGAGAGGGACACCGGGCTTTCGGGGTCGACGAAGCGTTCGAGCGCCTCCATCACGGAGCCCTCCTTGGCCACCTCGATGGGGGCGTTCTCGACCAGATTGACATCGACGCCCACCTCGACGTGGTGCACCTCGAAGCCGCTCTCGTAGTCCAGCTGGCGGATGTAGCGGCTCGGCTCGCCGGTCGACTTCTCGTCGGCGTGCGAGCAGTAGAGCATGTGGACCGTCCGCGCCCGCTGGATGAGGCGGTAGAAGTAGTAGGCGTAGACACCCTCGTGGTGTTCGGGGGTGGGCAAATCGTAGGCGGCCCGCAGGTTGTAGGGGATGAACGACGACTGCGCGGCGAAACTGCCGGGGAAGTTGTCGTCGTGCATCGAGAGCAGGATGACGTGCTCGAAGTCGAGGTTGCGCGTCTCGAGGATGCCCATCACCTGGATGCCCTCGAGCGGCTCGCCCTCGAACGGGACGCGCAGCGTCTGCAGGTGGCGGCGCAGCAGCGAGACGTAGGTCTCCATCGAGAGCTCGATGTCGCACTCCTCGAGCGTATTGCGCAGCTTGACGATTTCTTCGGAGAGGACGGCCAGGAACTCCCGGCGGCGGCGCACGTCGTCCCCCTCGAAGGGGAGCCGGGCCACCTCGTCGAGCGTGGCGAGCAGCCACTCCGAGAGGGCGCGCCACTCCTCTGCCCGCCGGAAGAGCCGCCCGAGGAAGGGGCTGCGCGCCAGCCACTGCGCCTCGACCGAAATCCGCCGCTCGAGCACCACCTTGTCGGCCAGCTCGCGCGTGAGCGCCGCGTCGCTCTCGGCCACGTAGGGATGCGCCAGCAGCCCCGTCACGTCGGCATGGTAGAAGAGCGTCTCGCCGCGGCGCGTGCGGCTGTGCTGCTGCAGCTCGATGAGCCGCTCGACGAAGGTGTAGGCCAGCGTCTGGCGCAGCGGATAGCCCATCGTGACGTTGACCTTGCCCACCTCGGGCGGCAGCGCGTAGAGCAGCGGCAGCAGCAGGTTCTCGTCGGTCAGCACCACGGCGGTCTCCTTGCCCAGCGGCCCGTAGTCGCGGCGCAGGCGGCTCAGAATCTCGCCGACGTACTTGCACTGCACGGCATTCGAGACGCACGAGACGGCGAAGAGCTCCTTCCCGCGGCGGAAGTTGTCGTGCGACACCCCGCCCGCCGGCGGGAAGGCCACGACGTTGCGCCGGATGAACATGCCGGCCTCCTGCTCCCGGTCGTCGCGGTAGTAGTCGTCGAAATCCCAGTAGAAGCGGGCCCCGGCGGCCGTCGACAGGTACTTGAAGAGCTCCTGCTCGCACGCCGAGAGGGCGTTGAAGCCCGCCACGACGAAGCGCCGCGGGCGGTCGAAGGCGAAGCTGCCGCTGCGCAGCCGCTCGACGGCCGCGCGCTGCATCATGCCCCCGTAGGCGATTCCCAGCTCCGCCAGCCGCTCGCGGAAGCGGTGGTAGAGCGGCAGCAGCGTCTTCCAGAGGGCCAGAAAGCGGCGCTTCTCCTGCGAGAGGTCGGCCTCCTGCCCGAAGGTCGACCAGAAGGAGCGGACGAGCCGCTGCTGCTCGGGCGTGAGGTACGAGAGGTCCGATTCGAGCTCCTTCAGCTCCCAGAGATTGCGCAGCAGCATGTCGGCGTCGACCCGGTACTTGTCAATCGAGTCGAAGTCCGAGAGGAGCATCTCGCCCCAGAAGTAGAAGCGGTCGAAGGGCTCGTCGTGGTACTGGCGGTAGATTTTGTAGAGCTCGGTGACCAGCCGCACCCGCTCGGCCGTGCGCAGCCCCGAGATTTCCGACATCAGCTCGTCGACCGTCGTCCAGCGCGGCTGCCAGAGTGGCCGGTCGACAAGCGACGAGAGGGCGTCGGCAAAGAAGATACGGGCACGCCGCGACGGGAAGAGGAGCTCCATCGACGAGAGCTCCTCTCCGTAGCGGGCGTAGAGCTCCGCTGCAACTTCGTTCAGAAAACCCGCCATGGGGCTACTCCTCCTTCAGATGGCGGATGTCGCCGCCGAGGAATTTCGCTCCGCCCCGGACAATCGAGGGCGAACCCTTGTAGCGGATGGTGGCGTTGGTCGAGGTCTTGCCCTCGAAGCGGTCGGTCACCCACAGCGAGACATCGGCGCCGCTCTGGGCGTTGACCGTGGCGGCCATCACCTCGAGCCCCGAGGCCTCGAGCTTGCCGGTGGTGGCGAAGAGCGACATGTAGCGCGCCTTGCCCGTCAGGTCGACGGTGCTCTTGCCCGCAAGGTCCATCTTCAGGTCGCCGACCTCGAGCGTGAGCACCAGCGAGGCGTTGCCCCCGACCGAGAGGTCGAAGAGCTTGCGGCGCAGCGTATCGGCGAAGGTCACCGAGGCGTCGTAGACGGTCAACTGCTCAAGTTCGCTGTAGTAGAGCGTCACCTGCGAGCGGCCGACGCGCTGCGACGAGGGGCGCTCGGTAATCTTCAGCACGCGGTCCTTGACCGTGAAGCGGAATTTCGTATCGGAACCCTTCGTGTCGTAGACGATTTTCGGAGCCTCCGAGGCGGGAATCTGCACCAGGCGGATGTCCAGCGGAGCATCGACAACCAGGGCCGAATAGGAGGTGAGCCACTCGCTGACGCCGGTTGCGGGGTCCTGCTCCTGGGCACGGAGTCCGCCGAGGGTCAGCAGCGCCGCTGCGACGCTAAGAATCAGTTTCTTCATAGTCGTATAACTTAAATAATGCGTGAATAACACGCCTCTAAATTACAAAATTATCGCGAAAAACCGCCTCCGTTCGGCTTTTGTTTCGTACTTTTAGGGGACAAAATCCCACTGTTGCGCCATGCGGGCAAAGATACTCAATGCCAGTGCCGGTTCGGGCAAGACCTACCAGCTGGCCTACAAATACATACACGACGTCATCGAGCGTCCGGAGCTCTACCGCCACATTCTGGCCGTCACCTTCACCAACAAGGCCACCGAGGAGATGAAGAGCCGCATCCTGCGGGAGATTCACCTGCTGGCCACGGGCGACGAAAGCCCCTATGCCGCGCAGCTGCAGGAGGAGCTCGGCCTCGACGCGCGCACACTCCAACAACGGGCGCACGACGTGCGGTCGCACATCCTGCACGACTATTCGCACTTCACGGTGCTGACCATCGATACCTTCTTCCAGCGCATCCTGCGGGCCTTCATCCGCGAGCTGGGCTTCGACCTCGACTACAACGTCGAAATCGAGACGGAGAGTCTGCTGGCCAAGAGCGCCGACTCGCTCGTGGAGGGTATCACCGAGAACCGCGAGCTGAAGCGCTGGCTCACGGACTTCGTCCAGGAGCGCATCGACGACGGCCGCCGCTGGGACATCCGCGACGGCATTCTGGCCCTCTCGGGCGAGCTCTTCAAGGAGAAGAACCGCGAGGCGCTCGGGCGCGCGCTGCCCAAGGAGGAGCTGCGCCGTCTGGTGGGCAAGGCGGGCGAGAAGGCGCGCGCAACGCGGCGCGCCATGCAGGAGAAGGCGCGCGAGGCGCTGCGTCTGATGGAGGAGGCGGGGGTCTCGCCCTCCGACTTCACGGGCAAGAGCCGCAGCTTCGCCAACTACTTCCTCGCGGCGGCGGGCGACGAGCTGAAGGCGCCGTCGGCCACCGTCGAGCGGATGAGCCGCACCACCGAGGGGTGGTGCCCCAAGGGCTCGCCCGCACAACCGCTCGTCGCCCGGCTGCAGCCCCTGCTGCGCGACATCTGCGACATCTTCCGGCTCAACGTCCGGCTGTGGAACACCGCGGCGCTGCTGCGCGAGAACTACCGCAGCTTCGCCCTGCTGGCCGACCTCTACGCGCAGGTGCAGCGCCTCTGCGACCAGGAGAGCACGATGCTCCTCTCGGAGACGAAGTACATCCTGGCCGAGTTCATCGGCCACAACGACGCGCCGTTCATCTACGAGAAGGTGGGCAACCGCTTCGAGCGCTACATGATAGACGAGTTCCAGGACACCTCGGCGCGCGAGTGGCGCAACTTCCTGCCGCTGCTGCACAACGCCATGGCGCAGTCGCAGCAGATATCGGTCTTTCTGGTGGGCGACATCAAGCAGTCGATTTACCGCTGGCGGGGCGGCGACTGGAAGATTCTCCACAGCGAGGCGCGCCGCGAGCTCTCGCCCGCGGATACCGAGGTGGTCAACCTGCGCGACAACTGGCGCTCGCTGCCGACGGTCGTCGAGTTCAACAACGGCATCATGGAGCGCATCGTCGCGGCCGACAACCGCGCGCTCAACACGATGCTCGACGAGGCGGCCGCCACGGGGGCCATCGCTGCGGAGCGGGCCGCCGAGCTGCACGACATCCTCGCGGCGGCCTACGGCGACCACGCCCAGGTGCCGCGCCGCGTGAAGGACGGCCCGGGATATGTCAGCGTGACGGCCTGCACGGGCGAACCGCCCCTGGTGGAGCGCATCAAGCAGGTGCTCGACCGGGGATTCCGCCCCTCGGACATCCTGATTCTGGTCCGCAGCGCGACGGACGGCGCACGCGTGGCCGCCGAGCTGCTGCGCTTCAAGGGGGAGAACCGCGACGAGCGCTACCGCTTCGACGTCATGACGCGCGAGGCGCTCATCGTGGGCAACGCCCCCGTGGCGGGCTTCCTCATCGCCGCGCTGCGGCTGACGGTCAACACGGAGGACACGCTCAACCGCGCCATCTACAACCGCTTCCTGGGCCGGGCGTTCGGCGCGCCGCTTCCCGACGACGAGCGCGACTTCTGCCGCGCGCTGCGGCTGCTCTCGCCCGAGGAGGCCTTCGAGCGGCTGGTCATCCGCCACCACCTGGCCGAGCGCAGCGACCAGACCGCCTACCTGCAGGCCCTCCACGAGCAGCTCATCTCCTTCTGCTCGAGCAAAATCGCCGACATTCCCCTCTTCCTGCGCTGGTGGGACGAGCAGGGAAGCAGCCGCTCGCTGAGCATCGAGCAGAGCGAACGGACCATCGAAATCACCACGGTCCACAAGGCCAAGGGGCTCGAACGGCCGGTGGTCATCATCCCCTACTGCACGTGGCAGCTCGACCCCAAATCGAGCGGCAACGTCACCAACATCGTCTGGGCGCGGGCGAGCGACGAGGAGGCGGCCATCGGGCAGTTTCCCGTGCGCTACAAGCAGGCGATGGCCGATTCGGAGTTCTCGGAGGCCTACTACCGCGAGCTGGTCTACTCCCACGTCGACAACATCAACCTGCTCTACGTGGCGCTGACGCGCGCCGCCGAGTCGCTCCACGTCTTCATCCCCACGGGGGGCAAGGCGGCGAACGTGGGCTCGCTGCTGTGGAAGGCGCTGAATCCCAAGGCTGAAGGGTGCCCGCTCGGAAAAATCGAGGGGCGGCTGCAGACGACCGAGGCGGGCGAGGAGTGCACGTTCGGCAGCTTCGACGGCCCGGCGCCCCGCAAGGCGAAGAGGGACCTTCCGGAGCACGTGCTGCTGGAGCACTACCCCACGGCCATGGCCGACCTGAGGCTGCGGCTCCCCTCGCAGCGCTACTTCGAGGAGGAGCGCGACGCACTCCCCTCGCCGCGCGACTTCGGCATCCTGATGCACAAGGCCTTCGAGAATGCGGCCGACGAGGAGGAAATTCGCCGGAGCGTCACGCAGATGCAGAGCGACGGCATCCTCTCGCAGAGCGAGGCCGAGGCGCTCGGCACGATGCTCGACGAGGCGCTTGCCAACCCCGTCGTGCGGGAGTGGTTCGCCGGCGAGTGGGAGGAGGTACGCACCGAGAGCGACATCATCCTCCCGGCCGCCCGGGCGCAGCGCGCCGCGGCAGAGGATGCGGCCGCGGGGGCCGGAAAGGCGGCGGTTGCGGCAGAGAGCGCGGCGGTTGCGGCCGGGAAGGCGGCCGCTGGAGCAGAGAGCGCGGCAGCCGGGGCCGGGAAAGCGGCCGCTGGAGCAGAGGGCGCGGCAGCCGGGGCAGGCACCGCGCAGCGCAGCTCCGTGACGCGGCGTCCCGACCGTGTGATGATGCGGAGCGAGCGCGTCGGGGAGCGGGAGTTGCGCCGGGTTGTGGTGGTCGACTACAAGTTCGGCGAGCACGAAACGGCGGGCCACCGCCGGCAGATTGCCGAGTACATGCGCCTGCTGGGCGAGATGGGCTACGACGAGGTCAAGGGCTATCTGTGGTACATCCGTCTGCGTAAGGTGGTGGAGGTCTCCGCCCGGGAGGCGTAATCCGCCCCGAAGGCGGGGCACCCCCGCCGGTGCGCACCCGTCAACAGCCATCCAGGGGACCGCACCGTCCCATGCCAAGCCATGCCCTCCTGCCGCCCGACACACACCCACACGCATCCGCCCTGCCACCTCGCTGCCCGACACCGTTCAGAGCCATGCCCTCCTGCCCCGGCATCACGCTGCACGGCAACGCTCCACTTTCGCTGCCCGGCCGCCGTGCTCATGCGGAAGCCCGCACCGGAACGCAAACCGGAGCTCAAGCCGGGGCCGGACCCGCCCTACGGCAATACGCCGCGGAACAGAAGATTCCGCCGCGCATTCCCGTCGGCACACGGCGCCCGACACCACCGCCCGACACCTCACCACCGAACAGCTCGCCGCGCATTTCCGCCGACACACAACCGCCGCCGCACTCATTCCCCGACACACTCCCTCGCACACATCCGCCCCGGAACACGCATCCGCTCCGGAACGCGCATCCGCCCCCGGAACGCACATCCACGCCGGCCCCGCCGACCCGCACTGCCGCTCCGCCCCGTCGACGCACGCGCGCACAAAAAAGCGAAGCACCCTTGCGGATGCTTCGCCTCTCTTTGGAAACGTGGAGTCCGTTACTCGCCCAGAGCGAAACGCTTGTAGGCAACTACGGTAGCCTCCTTGTCGGCCTTGTGGATGAACTCGGCAATCGTCTCCTTCTCGCCTACGACCAGCTGGTTGAGCAGCGTGTTCTCCTCGAAGAACTTGCGCATCTTGCCCTCGGCAATCTTCTCGAGAATGGCCTCCGGCTTGTTGGCGTTCTTCGGGTCCTGCTTCATCGCCTCGACGGCAATCTTGCGCTCGTGCTCAACGACCTCGGCCGGGCAGTCGGCCTCCGAAATCGAAACGGGGGCCATGGCCGTAGCCTGCATGGCAACGGTGTGTGCCACCTCGGCGGGTACCTCCTTGTTGAAGCCCAGAATCACACCGAGCTTCTTGTTGAAGTGTACGTAGGTCGCGCAGTAGGGAGCCTCGATGCGGCCGTAGTAGGCCAGCTCAATCTTCTCGCCCGTCTGACCCGACTTCTCGGTCACCATCTCCTCGACGGTGTGACCCTCGTCGTTCTTCGCGGCAAGCAGCGCGTCGCGGTCGGCTGCGTCGTTCTTCACGGCTACCTCCAGCATGGCCTGTGCCGAAGCGGAATACTCGGCGTTCTGGGCCACGAAGTCGGTCTCGCAGGCCAGGCAGAGCATGTATGCCTTCTGGCCGACGATTTTCGTTACAACGACACCCTCCGTAGCGGTACGGTCGGCACGCTTGGCAACCACCAGCTTACCCTTCTCGCGGATAATGTCCTGAGCACGCGCATAGTCGCCTTCCGCCTCCTGAAGGGCCTTCTTGCAGTCCATCATGCCGGCGCCGGTCATCTTGCGGAGCTTCATCACATCAGCAGCTTTGATTTCCATAGTCTTTGTATCTTTAATCGTTCGTAAATTCAATAATTCCCGAGCCTACTCGGCCTTGGCCTCCTCGGCGGCGTACTCAGCGGGCTCCTCGAACGGGGTCTCCACCGAAGCTACGACGTCGGCTACGGCAGCCTCCTCGGCGTCGTACGACTCCTTGACGGCCTTCTTGATGCGGGGCTTGCCCTCCTTCTTGGGAGCAGCCTCACCGTTGGCGGCAGCCTCCTGAGCCTCCTTCTCCTTTTCGAGACGGCGCTCCTCGGTGCCCTCGGCGATGGCGGCGCACATGGCGTCTACCACTACGGCAATCGACTTGGCAGCATCGTCATTTGCAGGGATAACGTAATCAATGTCGGTCGGATCACAACAAGTATCTACCATTGCAAATACGGGGATGCTCAGTCGCTTGGCCTCCTTCACGGCGTTGGCCTCCTTCTGTACGTCTACGACGAACAGGGCGGCCGGCAGACGCGTCAGGTCGGCAATCGAGCCCAGGTTCTTCTCCAGCTTGGCGCGCTGACGGGCAATCTGGAGCTTCTCGCGCTTCGAGAAATTATCGAACGTGCCGTCGTTGGTCATCTTGTCGATGGTGGCCATCTTCTTGACGGCTTTACGGATGGTGGGGAAGTTGGTCAGCATACCGCCTGCCCAGCGCTCCGTAACGTAGGGCATTCCGACGGCTGCAACCTTTTCGGCAACAATCTCCTTGGCCTGCTTCTTCGTGGCTACGAACAGCACGCGACGTCCGCTCTTGGCAATCTGCTTGAGGGCTGCTGCTGCCTCATCGATTTTCAGCACGGTCTTGTGCAGGTCGATGATGTGGATGCCGTTCTTCTCCATGAAGATGTAGGGAGCCATTTTGGGGTTCCATTTGCGCTTCAGGTGACCGAAGTGCGCACCGGCTTCCAATAAGGTATTGAAATCTGTACGTGACATTTTTGTTTCTCTTTGTTTGTTTTAATTCTCTGTTCTTCAACTCTCCGGGTAGCGGCCCATGTCCGGTCCCGAGGAGTTTTCCGCGACGCGGCAAACGAAGGGTAATACCCCGTTGCACTGTCGGCCGACAGGACAACATATAATATATAACAGGTAGTCGCTCCGTTTTGGCAACCGTCGTCGTGCTTGCCGAAAATCCGGTCGTGCGTATTAACGCTTGCTGAACTGGAACTTGCGACGTGCTCCGGGCTGACCGGGCTTCTTACGCTCAACCTCGCGGGGATCGCGGGTCAGGAATCCGGCCTTCTTCAGCACCGGACGCATCTCGGCGTCAATCTCGCACAGTGCGCGAGCGATACCCAGACGAGCGGCTTCGGCCTGTCCCTTGATGCCACCGCCATCGAGGTTGATAGCGATGTCGTAGCTCTCGGCAGTGTTGGTAGCCAGCAGCGGCTGCTTTACCTGGAACTGGAGAATCTCGAGCGGGAAATAGGCGGCAAGCTCCTTGTGGTTGATTGTAATCTGACCCTTGCCCGGCTTCACGAATACGCGAGCCACAGCGGCCTTACGACGACCAACGGTGTTTACAACTTCCATAACTCCTCTTACTTAATCTCGTTCAACTTAATCTGCTTGGGGTTCTGCGCGGCGTGCGGATGCTCGGCGCCGGCATACACCTTGAGGTTCTTGAGCTGTGCGGCACCCAGACGCGTGCGGGGCATCATGCCCTTGACAGCCTTCTCAATCAAGAACGTCGGTTTCTTAGCCAGGTACTCGGCAGGCGTTGCATAGCGCTGGCCGCCGGGATAACCCGTGTGACGCGTGTAGACCTTGTCGGTCATCTTGTTGCCCGTGAGCTTCACCTTCTCCGCGTTGATGACGATGACGTAGTCACCGCAGTCGGCGTGGGGGGTAAAGCTGGGCTTGTTCTTGCCGCGGAGAATCTTTGCAATCTGCGAGGCAAGACGTCCCAATACCTCGTTCGTAGCGTCGATGACAATCCACTCCTTGGTTACCGTCGATGCATTGGCCGAGATAGTCTTGTAGCTTAATGAATCCACTTTGTTTACGTTTAGTTTAACTTGTTTGTAATCCGTTTCCCGTATATTACGGGTGCGCAAAGGTACGAAATATTTTTCACTCCGCAATTTTCCGGCAAATAATTTTTCGTTTTGGTCCTGCAAAATGTCCGCTTTTTCAACCATTTCGGCACTCCGCCGCCGTCGTCCGGAGGACCTGCCGGAAGGAAACGCGGCCGCAGGGGGCGGCTCGCCGGGGGCGCCTTGCAGGGAGCGCCTTGCTGGGGGTGCCTCGCAGGGGGCGCCTCGCAGGGGACGTTGGCGGACCGCCACCCCGTCCGAGGGATGTTCCCGCTTCTGGCTCTCCGCTCCGACCCGCTCCGGCCCGCTCCGGCCCGACCAGTCCGGCCACCGGGCGACTTTCCGGCCTCTCCTCCCCTCAGGGCACCTCTCCGCTTCGGTCTGTTGCACCGCCGCCGGAGCGTCCCCTCCCTCCGGCCCGCCTGCACTTCGGAGATGCCCCGCCGCCTCCGCACGCCCGCAACCACGCAACCTCACAACCCCGCAACCTCGCAACCACGCAACCACGCAGCCACGCAGCCTCCGCAACCCCTCAGCCACGCAAAAAGGGCCCTCCCCGCGTGGGGAGAGCCCTTTTGCATCGGGATGGCGTCGTGCGCCTATCCGAGGAACGAGAGCAGGATACCGGCTGCAACGGCCGAACCGACGACGCCGGCCACGTTGGGACCCATGGCGTGCATCAGCAGGTAGTTGCTCGGGTCCTCCTTCTGCCCCTCAATCTGCGAGACGCGGGCAGCCATCGGAACCGCCGAAACACCGGCCGAACCAATCAGCGGGTTGATTTTGTTCTCCTCCTTGCTGAAGAGGTTCATGAACTTGGCCAGCAGAACGCCGCCCGCCGTACCGAAGCCGAAGGCTACGACACCCAGCACCAGGATACCCAGCGTACGGAAGTTCAGGAAGGCTTCGGCCGTAGCCGTGGCGCCTACCGTCAGGCCGAGGAAAATCACGACGATGTTCATCAGCTCGTTCTGAACGGTCTTGCTCAGACGGTCCACCACGCCGCACTCCTTCATCAGGTTACCGAGCATGAGCGAGCCAATCAGCGGCGCAGCGCTGGGCAGCAGCAGGGCAATGATGACCGTGATGATGAGCGGGAAGAGAATCTTCTCGGTCTTCGACACGGGGCGCAGCTGGCGCATCTTGATGGCACGGTCCTTCTTCGTGGTGAGCGCCCGCATGATGGGGGGCTGAATCACCGGCACGAGGGCCATGTAGGAGTAGGCCGCAACGGCAATCGGGCCCAGCAGCTCGGGGGCGAGCATCGAGGTGAGGTAGATGGCCGTAGGACCGTCCGCACCGCCGATGATGCCAATCGAAGCGGCCTCGTTGGGGGCGAAGCCCAGCGCATAGGCGCCGATGAAGGTGAGGAAGATGCTAATCTGAGCGGCCGCACCCAGCATGAAGCTCTTGGGATTGGCAATCAGCGGACCGAAGTCGGTCATGGCACCCACGCCCACGAAGATGAGGCAGGGATAGATACCGAGCTTGACGCCCAGGTAGAGGTAGTCGAGCAGTCCGGCCTCCGCCACGAAGTTCTCCCAGTGTACATGACCGCCCGCAAAGAGCGACGTGTGGTACATGTTGGCATCGGGAAGGTTCGTCAGCAGCATGCCGAAGGCGATGGTCAGCAGCAGCAGCGGCTCGAATTTGTGTTTGATGGCCAGGTAGAGCAGGAAGAAGGCCACGCAAATCATCGCCACATTGCCCCAACCCATCGTATCGAACAGCGCTGCGATACCGGTCGAGCCGGCAAAGTCACGCAGACTGTCCCAGACGAAACTGGAGTTCGAGGTCAGGAAATTCCACATAGCGCCTATTCGATTACAATCAGGTTATCGCCCTCCATTACCGTAGCGCCCTGCTGTACGGAGATTTCCTTCACAACACCGCCGCGGTCGGCGTCGATGTTGTTCTCCATCTTCATGGCCTCGAGTACAAGCAGCGTCTGACCCGTGGTGACGCGGTCGCCCACCTTGACCTTGATGGCGAGCACCGTACCGGGCAGCGGGCTCTTCACAGCGTAGCCCGTGCTGGGTGCCGATGCGCTCAGACGGGGCGAGGGAGCAGCCGTTGCGGGCGTAATCATCGCGCTGTTGGCCGACTTGGGAGCCGGAGCCACCTGCGGCTTGGTCGTCTTGGAGGCCTTGGCGCCCTCGATTTCGACCTCATACTCCACGCCGTTGACTACAACATGGGCCAACGTCGAGGACTCGTTGACGTCGTCAATCTGCACGGCGTAGTTATGTCCGTTGATTTTCAAAGAGTAATCTTTCATTGCTTTCTAAAAGTTATTTTCTGTCTGGCATCTGGGTTAATCCGTGAATTTTCGAGTTCCAGGGCGAGTAGGCCCGCTTGATACTCATAATCGTCAGCACCTCCGACTCCTTGTCGTGCAGGGCGCCGCGATAGATTCGGAGAGCCGTTGCGATGGCTGCAATCACCTCCTCCTCGACCTCCACCTCGGCGGCGGGCTGCTTGGCCCGCTTGGCGGTGAAGATGTTACCGAAGATTTTCATGATTCCTACCAGCAGCAGCAGCATGACCACCACCAGGCAGAATCCGATGAGCGAGACCCAAAGAATCTCCGACCAGCTCCATTCAATTGCTAATACGTTCATGACAGGTACGGATGACATTACAGAGGAATGTTCGAATGTTTCTTGGGCGGGTTCTGCAGACGCTTCGTAGCGAGCGACTGCAGCGCACGGATGATGCGGAAACGCGTGTTGCGCGGCTCGATGACGTCGTCGATGTAGCCGTAGCGGGCAGCGTTGTAGGGGTTCGAGAACTTGTCGTTGTACTCCTTCTCCTTCTCGGCGATGAAGGCTGCCTTCTCCTCGGGCTTGTCGGCAAGCTCCTTGAGCTCCTTGCCGTAGAGCACCTCGACGGCACCGCTGGCACCCATCACGGCGATTTCGGCCGTCGGCCATGCGTAGTTGACGTCACCGCGGATGTGCTTCGACGACATGACGATGTAGGCGCCTCCGTAGGCCTTGCGCAGCGTGACGGTAATCTTGGGAACCGTAGCCTCGCAGTAGGCGAAGAGCAGCTTTGCACCGTGGGTAATCACACCGCCGTACTCCTGGGTCGTACCCGGCAGGAAGCCCGGAACGTCGACCAGCGTCACCAGCGGAATGTTGAAGGCGTCGCAGAAGCGTACGAAACGGGCGGCCTTGCGGCTGGCGTTGATGTCGAGCACGCCGGCCATGAACTTCGGCTGGTTGGCGATGATGCCGACCGACTGGCCGTTGAAGCGGGCGAAGCAGGTGATGATGTTCTTGGCATAACCGGCTGCCGACTCCAGGTACTCGCCGTTGTCGACGATGGCGCGGATGACCTCCGACATGTCGTAGGGCTTGTTGGCGTTGTCGGGGATAATCTCGTTGAGCGAATCCTCCAGACGCGTAATCTTGTCGGTGCAGACCGTCAGCGGGGCATCCTCCATGTTGTTCTGCGGCATGTAGGAGAGCAGCTTGCGAATCAGGCCGATGCCCTCCTCCTCGGTATCCACGGCGAACTGAGCCACGCCGGACTTGGTGGTGTGCATGAGCGCACCGCCCAGCTGCTCCTGCGTCACGTCCTCGCCCGTCACCGTCTTGACGACCTTCGGGCCCGTGAGGAACATGTTCGAGGTCTCCTTCTTCATGATGATGAAGTCGGTCAGCGCGGGCGAATATACGGCACCGCCGGCGCAGGGGCCGAAGATGGCCGAAATCTGGGGAATGACGCCCGAAGCCATCACGTTGCGCTGGAAGATGTTGGCATAGCCGGCCAGTGCGTTGACACCCTCCTGGATGCGTGCGCCGCCCGAGTCGTTGATGCCAATGCAGGGTGCGCCGTTGCGCATGGCCATGTCCATCACCTTGCAGATTTTGTCCGACATCGAGAGCGAGAGCGAACCCGCCGTCACGGTGAAGTCCTGTGCGAAGACATAGACCAGACGGCCGTCGATGGTACCGTAACCCGTTACCACGCCGTCGCCGAACGTGTGGCTCTTGTCCATGCCGAAGTCGTAGCAGCGATGCGTCACGAACATGTCGAACTCTTCGAAGCTGCCCTCGTCGAGCAGCATCTGAATACGCTCGCGCGCCGTATACTTGCCCTTGGCATGCTGCGCATCGATACGCTTCTGACCACCTCCCATACGCGCCTTCTCGCGGTTCTCGATGAGCTGGTTGATTTTGTTCTGAATTTCACTCATAAAGATATGATGCTTGATTTGTTGTTTTCAACTTTCCTGCGACCTTCCTGCGACCCTGCCTCCGTTCCCGGGAAAACCCCGCCGAAGCGGGGTGCGGCAACGCACGGGCGCTGTCCGGAGGGGCGACACGAGCCGCAAACGTCGGGTCGTCTGTCGTTATTTGTTCTTATTCTCGCACAGCTCGGTGAGGATGCCCTGCGTCGACTTCGGGTGCAGGAAGGCGATGGTCATGCCCTCGGCGCCCTTGCGCGGAGTCTTGTCAATCAGACGGATGCCGTGAGCCTCGGCGTCGGCGAGCTGCTCCTCGATGTTCTCGCAGGCAAGCGCCATGTGGTGGATGCCGATGCCGCGGTTCTCGATGAACTTGGCGATGGTCGACTCCTCCGAAGTGGGCTCCAGCAGCTCAATCTTCGTCTGGCCGAGCATGAAGAATGCCGTACGAACCTTCTGGTCGGGCACCTCCTCGATGGCATAGCACTTCAGACCGATTACGTTCTCCCAGTAGGGAATTGCTTCATCCAGGCTCTTCACTGCGATGCCGAGATGCTCGATGTGAGATACTTTCATAGCTAAATAAATTTAAGTAGGTTATTTCGTTGCAAATCTGTTCCGACTAAGTGTTATTTTGCGAACACAAAGATACATCTTTAATTATAAAGTAAAAATAAAAAAACAACTTTTTCGCTTTTCCCGAGCGGCGAAACCGCGGATTTGCAAACGGCGTCGGTTCCGGCGCGGCGGGACGCTGCAGAAAAGGACAAAAAGAGTCCGAAAACGGAGCATCGGGCCCCTTCCGGAGGGCGCTGCGCGCGAAGATGGGAGGCCTTGCGTCCGGGGGATGCGACCGGCCCGTCCGGAAACGGCAGCGACCCGTACGGAGATGCGACCGGCCCCGCCTGAACAGAGGGTCCACGCCGGAACACGGGCTCCGCACGGGGATGCGACCGGCCCGAACATATACCCCCCTGCACGGGATACCCCGCGGCCCGAACATAGAAAACCCCTCCCGGGATGCGCCGCGGCCCGATTTTCGCAAGATATTCGCCGAATGTGCTTCCATCTGACAAATAATTCGTATCTTCGCTTGCGGATAAACCCGCAGGCCATGAAAAAATTCCTACTCCTCTGTCTGCTGCTTCCGCTGGCATGGTGCAACGCGGCGCACGCGCAGCGCATCCTCATCGGCAAGCGCGCCCCCGAGCTCCGAATCGCCACATGGCTCGCCGACAGCAAGCCCGCGTCGGCTCCGCTCACCTATATCGAATTCTACCACTCGTCGAACCCCTCGGGGCTCGCCTCGCTCGACCGGCTGCGCGAGCTGGTCCGCCATGCCGACAGGCGTCTGCGGGTCATCATCGTCACCCGCGAAGCGCCCGAAGCGGTCGCGGAGCGGCTGGCACCCTACGTCTCGGAGTTCACCGGCGTGGGTTTCGACCCCTCGGGGCAGAACTACTCGGCCTTCGAGGTCGACTATGTCCCCTTCGGGGTGCTCACCAACGCGCGCAACCGCGTGCTGTGGCTGGGCAACACGCTGCAGCTGACGCCGGAAGACATCGACCGGAACCTCTGACGGAACGCAATCTCACATACCTATTAATAAAACACAACCGCATGTCATTCACCAAAATAAACCACTACGAGAAGGAGTACTGCGACGCTCATCACGACAGCGCGCTCAACGTAGCCGAAGGTGTTGAAGACCAGCCCATCATAAATCCCTACTTCACACGGCGCAAGAAGCGCGTGCTGACCACCGACGAATACGTCGAGGGCATCCTGCGCGGCGACATCACGATTCTCTCGCGGGCCATCACGCTCGTCGAGTCGAGCAACCCGAAGCACTACGCCCAGGCGCAGGAAATCATCGAACGCTGCCTGCCCCACGCCGGCAAGTCGGTGCGCATCGGCATCACGGGCGTCCCGGGCGCCGGCAAGTCGACCTTCATCGAGGCCATCGGCAACATGGTCACCTCGCTGCGCCACAAGCTGGCGGTGCTGGCCATCGACCCCTCGTCGGAGCGGAGCGGCGGCTCGATTCTGGGCGACAAGACCCGCATGGAGAGCATCTGCCACAACCCCGACGTCTTCATCCGCCCCTCGCCCTCGGCCGGTTCGCTGGGCGGCGTGGCACGCAAGACGCGCGAGACCATCGTACTGTGCGAGGCGGCGGGCTTCGACGTGATTTTCATCGAGACGGTGGGTGTCGGGCAGTCCGAAACGGCCGTCCACTCGATGGTCGACATGTTCATGCTGCTGCAGATTTCAGGCGCCGGCGACGAGCTGCAGGGCATCAAGCGCGGCATCATGGAGATGGCCGACATGATGGTCATCACCAAGGCCGACGGCGAGAACGTCCACAAGGCCGAGCTGGCCAAGACCCAGTTCCAGAGCGCGCTGCGCCTCTTCCCCGTACCCGAGTCGCAGTGGCGGCCCCAGGTCTACACCTGCTCGTCGGTCGACGGCACGGGGCTCGAGGAGGTGTGGAAGGGGGTCGAGGAGTTCCTCGACCACACCGAGCGCAACGGCTACTTCCAGCACAACCGCAACCGGCAGAACAAGTACTGGATGTACGAATCCATCAACGAGGCGCTGCGCAACTCCTTTTACCAGGACCCGGCCATCGAGAGCCGCATCGGCGACTACGAGCAGCGGGTGCTCGACGCGCGCATCTCGTCGTTCGTGGCGGCCAAGGAGCTGCTGGACCTCTACTTTGCCGACAAGGCGGCCGAGGGCGGGAAATAGGCGGCACGCCTCCCGGCGGGGCGGTGTCAGCGAAACGAAAAGAGCGGGAAGGCGACGGCCTTCCCGCTCTTTTCTCTGTCAGCGGATGGGAGCTGCGGCCTCCCCTACGGCTCCTGGGAGCCGGAGGCGCGGAGCGTCGGGAGCTTCAGCCCGAAGTAGACGGCCACGATGCGGGCCGCGATGACCGCTACGGCGGTGATGACCTGCAGCGCGGCGCCGCCGATGCCGAGGTGGCCGCAGAGCCAGAAGACCACGCCGCCGAAGACGCAGGCCAGTGCATAGATTTCCTTGCGGAAAATCAGCGGCACCTCGTTAATCAGGATGTCGCGCAGCACGCCGCCCGCGGCGCCGGTGATGGTGCCCATGATGACGGCCACCCAGAGCGGGAAGCCGGCCGCGAGGGTCTTCTCGATGCCGACGACCGTGAAGAGCCCCAGGCCGATGGCGTCGAAGACGAAGAAGGTGTTGTTGAGCCGGATGAGGTAGCGCCCCAGCGCGATGACGATGCCCAGGGCGATGGCCGTGACGACCAGATAGACGCTGTCAAGCATCCAGAAGGGGGTTGTCGAGAGCATCACGTCGCGCAGCGTTCCGCCGCCAATGGCCGTGGTGAAGCCCACGACGTAGGCGCCGAACCAGTCGAACTTCTTGGCCGAAGCGAGCCGGATGCCGCTGATGGCGAAGGCCAGCGTGCCGAGCATCTCGATGACGAAAGAGACGGTCATGGTGTGTGCAGATTTAGAGGCGGACGGAGAGGCCCCGCCCGTTCCGGCCGCAAAGATAGCGAAGGTGAGGGCAAAAGCCATGCCCGCCGCGCGATTTTTGCGGGGGAGCGCTCCGAGGGATTCGCTCCATGGGCCACGGCCGTGCGCTCCCTGACGGGCTGCCGCAGAAGGGGTTGGGGCCGGCGGTTGCCTTCGGGCACGCACTCTGGCCGGGCCGCGGGCGGACGATTTTTTGCGGGCTCTGCCGCCTTCCGGACCACTGACGAGGCGCACAACGACTCCCCCCACCCGCCGGGCCGCAGCGTC
>ENA-OYDV01000032-OYDV01000032.1-human-gut-metagenome-genome-assembly--contig:-NODE-32-length-18349-cov-5.838034_pt1 | contig 18349 bp, 11 predicted proteins | sample MGYA00243554_ERZ652913 | MGnify/ENA primary metagenome ERZ652913 (study PRJEB26926, sample SAMN06164674) | human gut metagenome | biome: ENVO:00009003; feature: ENVO:2100002; material: ENVO:00002003...
CGGCTGGTACAGTCCGCCCACCGCGCCCATCAGCTCAAGCCTTATCGTGCCGCCATCCGTGCCGAGAAAAAGCTGGAGCAGGCCAACATTGACGCGCTTCAGAAGAAAGCGGAGATCGACAGACCTACCAGCAATCCCGTTTCCAAGTGGCAGCAGAAGCAGGCCATCAAAAAGCAGTATGCCGCTGCCAAACACAATCAGGCGGCGCAGACTACGGCAAAGGCGGCAGAGAATACCGCCAAGGCCGCGAAAAAGGCCGCTGAAAAGGCTGAGAAAGCTGGCAAATATGTATGGGAGCACCGGCGCGGCTTTGCCATTGCCGCCGCAATTCTGCTGATGCTGGCATTTCTGCTCAACGGCCTGTCCTCCTGCTCGGTGATGATGGATGGCGTTGGCTCCGGGATTGCGGCCAGCACTTATCCGTCGCAGGACGCCGATATGCTGGGCGCGGAGGCGCAGTATTGCGAAATGGAAGCAGAGCTTCAGCGCTACCTCGACACCTATGAAAGCACCCATGACTACGATGAGTACCACTTTGATCTGGACACCATCGAGCATGACCCCTATGTACTCATTTCCATGATTACGGCGCTGCATCAAGGGGAATGGACGCTGGATGAGGTGCAGGGTACGCTCCAAATGCTCTTTGACCGCCAGTATATTTTGACCGAGGATGTGGTAGTGGAAACTCGCTACCGCACGGAAACCGACACATGGACGGACGCGGACGGCAACACCCATACGGACACCTATCAGGTGCCGTATGACTACTACATCTGCACGGTCACGCTGGAAAACTTCAATCTCTCCCATGTTCCCGTTTACATTATGAGCGAAGAACAGCTCGGAATGTACGCCACCTATATGGCCACCCTCGGCAACCGTCCCGACCTGTTCCCCGGTTCAGGCTACATCGGCAAGTATGTGGAGGGCAGCTATACCGACTACGACATTCCCCCGGAGGCGCTGGACGATGAGGTATTCGCCGCCATCATCAAGGAAGCGGAAAAGTATCTCGGCTACCCCTACGTTTGGGGCGGCAGCAGCCCCTCCACCTCGTTTGACTGTTCGGGCTTCGTCAGTTGGGTCATCAATCATTCCGGTTGGGATGTGGGCAGACTGGGCGCGCAGGGACTTTGCAATATCTGTACGCCTGTATCCTCTGCTAACGTCAAGCCGGGCGATCTGGTGTTTTTCACCGGAACGTATGATACCCCCGGTGTCAGCCATGTGGGTATCTACGTCGGTAACAATATGATGATCCACTGCGGAGATCCGATCTCTTATGCAAACTTAAATTCAAGCTATTGGCAGTCCCATTTCTACCGCTATGGGCGCTTGCCGTAAAGGAGAGTGAACGATATGAACCCGAAAATCATGAAGCTCCGTGGGGAGCTGGAGAAGAACAAAGGCAAAATCTCCGATCTGCAAGGCCGCAACCGCGAGCTGGAAAAGCAGATTCGTGAGTTGGAGGACACCGACATCATCGGCATGGTGCGTGAGAACGGCATGACGATGGAGCAGTTTGTCGAGCTGTTCCGCCGTATGCAGGCCGCGCCTGCACCGGCCACTTCGGAAAAGGAGGCGTTGAACCATGACTAAGAACACACCGCGCATTTTTATCAGTCTGCTGCTGATTCTCCTGTGCATTGGGATGCTCCCCGTTTCCGCCTTTGCCAGCGGCGGCGACTATCCAGATGATGCGCTGCCTGCCACCGAAAGCATCGCCGCAGACACGCAGGAAACAAAACAGATCGGCACGGTCACGACCAACGGCGGCAACCTGAATGTCCGCACCGGCGCGGGACTGGACAATGCCGCGTTTACGCAGCTCCCCAACGGCACGGTGGTCGATGTGATTGGCAGGGACGGCGATTGGGTAAAAATCCTGCTGCCCGCCCGTGTGGGCTATGTGTACGGCAGCTATCTGACCGTCACCGACGCCGCCGACAGTACCGTGAGCATCGGCGGCATTACGCTTCCGTTTGATGAAAAAGAGCTGGCCGACCTCTGGCAGCTTCTTCTCGGCAGCATGACGGGCGACAGCGACGCGCTGACACCGGACGGCAATCTGACGCTGATTGACGATATTGGCTCCAGCACCAAGGCGGGGAAACAGTTCATTACGCTGGAAAGCAAGAACGGCAATATGTTTTACATGATTATTGACCGTGACGATGAGGGCGAAGAAACCGTCCATTTCTTGAATCAGGTGGATGAGGCTGACCTGATGGCGCTGACCGGCGAGGAAGAAACGCCCGCCACTTGCTCCTGCACCACAAAATGCGTGGCCGGTGCGGTCAATACATCCTGCCCCGTCTGCGCGGTCAACATGACCGAGTGCGTGGGCAAGGAGACAAAGACCGAAGTCCCCGCTGAGCCGACAGAACCCGCCGCCGAGGAACCGGAGAAAAAGAGCGGCGTGGGCGGCATCCTTGTTGTTCTGCTGATCGTCGCGCTGGGCGGCGGTGCCGCGTTCTACTTCTTCAAGCAGAAAAAGGCCAAGCCGCAGACCAAGGGCAGCGCCGATCTGGACGATTATGACTACGGCGAGGACGAGGACGAATACGAGTTTGAGCCGTATGAGGGCGAACCGGAACAGGATACTACGGAGGATACGGACGTATGAGATATTTCACCAATAATCCGCTGGAACGCCTGATGATGCAGAAGCCGAAAGCAGCGCGGGAGGACAGCCCTCCCGACGCTGCCAAGGAACACTTCTGCTACGGCTGCAAGCGCTTCGGACAGAGCTGCGTTCGCCCCTGCTACCGTGACGTAAAGAGAATGGAGGCTGCGCCATGCGCCTTGTGATCGCCGAAAAGCCCTCTGTGGCACAGAGCATCGCCGCCGTGCTGGGGGCTAAATCAAGGCATGACGGATATCTGGAGGGCGGTGGTTACATCGTGTCGTGGTGCTTCGGGCATCTGGCAGAGCTGGCCGACGCCGCCGTTTACAACGCCGATGATGCCAAATGGACGCTGGCGGCGCTGCCCATCATCCCCACCTCATTCCGATTTATCGTTCGTGCAGACAAGCAGAAGCAGTTTGACATTCTGCGGGAGCTGATGCGCCGGGAGGATGTGGCAGAGGTGGTCAACGCCTGCGACGCTGGGCGCGAGGGTGAGCTGATCTTCCGCACGGTTTACTGCCTTGCGGGATGCTCCAAGCCGATTCTGCGGCTTTGGATTTCTTCAATGGAGGATGATGCCATCCGCAGCGGCTTCCAGCAGCTTAAGTCTGGGCGCGACTATGACGGCCTGCATCAATCTGCCCTGTGCCGCGCCAAGGCTGATTGGCTGGTTGGTATCAACGCCACGCGGTATTTCTCCCTGACGTATGGCCGCACATTGAACATTGGGCGCGTCATGTCGCCCACGCTGGCGCTGCTGGTACAGCGCGAGGCGGAGATCTCCGCATTTGTGGCAGAACCGTTCTACACCGTCCAGCTCGATTGCGGCTTTCCCGCCACGACAGACCGAATGAAGGACAGAAAGGATGCCGATGCCATCGCCAACGCCTGCAAGGGCAAGACAGTAATCGTCAAAAGCGTGGGGCGCAAGGAAAAGGCCGAGAAAGCGCCCGCGCTCTACGATTTGACCTCCCTCCAGCGCGACGCCAACCGTGTTCTCGGCTACACCTCCCAGCAGACCCTCGACTATCTCCAAGCGCTCTATGAAAAGAAGCTCTGTACCTACCCGCGCACCGACAGCCGCTATCTGACCGACGATATGGAGGGCAGCGTCCCCGGCCTTGTCGCCGCCGCTGCCGCTGTCTGCGGCATGGAGAAGCCGCCGACCATCTGCGCCAAGCAGGTATGCAGCAGTAAAAAAGTCACCGATCACCACGCCATTGTTCCCACCATCAGCGCGGAAAAGGTAGATATGGCCTCTCTGCCGCTGGGCGAACGCGAGGTGCTGAAGCTGGCGGCAAGGGGCTTGCTTCGTGCGGTGGATGAACCACATCGCTACGCAGAAACGGTCATTACGGTGGACTGTGCCGGTCAGAGCTTCACCGCCAAGGGCAAAACCGTCCTTGCTCCCGGCTGGAAGCGCTATGAGCAGGAGCAGACGGAGGCAGCGCCCGCGCTGCCGGTGGTAACGGATAATCAGACGCTTTCCGTATCTGCCGCATCGGTCAAGACCGGAAAAACCACGCCGCCCAAGCATTTCACCGAGGATACGCTGCTGGCCGCGATGGAAAACGCGGGCAAGGAGGATATGCCAGATGATGCCGAGCGCAAGGGCATCGGAACCCCGGCGACCCGCTCCGGTATCATTGAAAAGCTGGTGTCCTCCGGTTTTGTGGAGCGCAGGAAGTCCAAAAAGATCACAAATCTGCTGCCCACCTCCACCGGCACGGCGCTTATCACCGTTCTGCCTGAACAGCTCCAGTCTCCGCAGCTCACCGCTGAATGGGAGCACCGCCTGAAAGAGATCGAGCGCGGCGAAATCGCCCCGGACAGCTTCATGGATGGGATCGCCGCCATGCTACATGAGCTGGTGCAGACCTACAAACCCATCCCCGGTACGGAAGTCCTGTTCCCCTCCGGGCGCGAGATGGTCGGCCAGTGTCCCCGCTGCGGAGCCGAGGTGACGGAATCACCGAAAGGTTTTTTCTGCGAGAACCGTGCCTGTTCCTTTGTTCTCTGGAAAAACAGCCGCTTTTTCACCGCCAAGAAAAAGGTGCTGACAAAATCCCTTGCCGCTGCGCTTTTGGAAAATGGCCGCGCCCCGCTGAAAGGCTGCTACTCCGAAAAGACCGGGAAAACCTATGATGCCAGCGTTCTTCTGGAGGACGATGGACAGCGCACGGGCTATAAGATGGTGTTCGACAATGGCTGATGCGCCGCGTATGGATCACAAGCAGCTCCGCCGCGCCAAGAAGCTCATTCGGAAGCTCTGCTGTAATTACGATCACGGCAACTGCCTTGCTCTGGATGATGGAGAGCCTTGCGCCTGCGTACAGGGTATTTCCTACTCGCTGCTGTGCAACTGGTTCCGAAATGCGGTGCTTCCCGCCGACCATGAGCTGCTGGCCGACGTGATGCGGGAAAGGCCGGGGAAGCGCTGCGCCGTCTGCGGTAAGCCGGTCTATTCTTCCTCCAATCGCGCCAAATATTGCCCCGCCTGCGCCAAGCAGGAGCGTCGAAAGCAGGACGCCAAACGAAAGCGTGAACAATACTGGAACCTCCGCAAATAGAGGGCGTAAAAGCCCCGTGCCGCAAGGCTTTTTCCATGCGGAATCACAAGGGGCTGCGTCATTCTATCCGCAAGCTCAAAAACAACGTCTATCTGCGGAGAATCGCCCCTGTGCAGGATGTGTTTTCTTCTGCGCAGGGGCGCTATTTTTTCTGAAAGGAGATCATCATGGCTGAAAAACAAACCAACAAAGACCGGATGCGGGAGATCGTTGACAGCATCGAAAACGGCATCAAGGAGCTGTTTGAGAGCGATAAGTACCGGCAGTATCTCTCCACCATGAGCCGCTTTCACCGCTACTCGGTCAACAACACCATGCTCATCTATATGCAGCGCCCCGACGCCACCCATGTGGCGGGCTTCAACAAGTGGCGCGATCAGTTCGGCAGGAACGTCCTGAAAGGCGAAAAAGGCATTCGCATCATCGCTCCCACTCCCTATAAGAAAAAGGTCGAGGAAATCAAGACCGACCCCGAAACCAATGCGCCGGTGCTGGACGCAGACGGCAAGGCCATCATTGAGGAAAAGGAAATCCGTATCCCTATGTTCAAGGTGGTATCCGTCTTTGACGTGTCGCAGACTTCTGGAAAGCCCTTGCCCCAGCTTGCCGCCGATCTGAGCGGCAATGTGCAGCAGTATGAGGTTTTCATGGAGGCGCTGCGCCGCGCTTCTCCCGTTCCGATGGAGATAAAGCCCGTTGCGCGGGATACGGACGGCTTTTTCAGCATTAAGGCGCAGAGCATCACCATCCGCGCCGGTATGAGTGAGGTGCAGACGGTATGCGCCGCCGTCCATGAGATTGCCCACGCCAAGCTCCACGACTACGAACACATGACGGAGCTTGCGGACGATGGTGAGACGATCCTTGTCCCCGGCGAAAAGAGCCGCAACACCGAGGAGGTCGAGGCCGAAAGCATCTCCTATGCGGTCTGCCAGTATTACGGCATTGAAACGGGCGAAAACAGCTTCGGCTATATCGCCACATGGTCAAAGGGCAAGGAGTTGAAAGAGCTTCGCGCCAGTCTGGAAACCATCAACAAGACTGCCTCCGAGCTGATTACGGACATTGACCGGCACTTTGCGGAGATTTGCAAGGAGCGCGGCATCAATCGTGAAGAAGTGAGCGCCACACAAACAGACGAAGCGCTTTATCTTGTGGATGGCTCGGTATATCTCCATGTGCAGCATACAGACGGCGGTTGGGACTATTCGCTCTACGACAAGGAAAGCAAAAAGCTGCTGGATGGCGGTGTTATTGACAGCAGCGCCATTGAAGATTCGCCGGTTGCATCTGTTGCCGGGGCTGTCCGAACGGAGGTATTTGCCATTCAGGGCATGACACCAACCAAGGTGACATTTGCAGATATGAGAATTCTGGAGGACTTGCAGGAGGCGCAGATTACGCCGCCCTTGGACAGCGAACAGATCACCGGCGCAGTCGCTGTTCCCACCGATGCGGCAGATAATATGCTCCCGGAGTTGGAACAGGCCGTCCCGATGCCTGACCCCACGCTGACGGTGGACGATATGCGCAGCTATGGGTATCTGGATAGCGATATGCTCCCACTTTCCAAGGATCGGGCGGTGGAGCTGCTGGAGCATGACATCACGGTTTATATGCTCTATCCCGACAACGCCGAGGAAATGGTCTTTGAAGCCGAGGACATCATCAAGCACGACGGAATGTTCGGCGTCACAAGACCGGATTGGGATGCGGTCAAAGGCCATATCCCACCCCGCGATGTGGAGCAGCGTTTTTTGAACAGTCCCACCGATTCTATGGCGATCTACCAACTGCGTCGGGATGCGCCGGTGGAGCTGCGTTTTGCCAACCTCGGCAGTCTGGCCGCGCCGCCTGACCCGGCCAACTATGAAGCCGTCTATACCCGTGAGGTGTACCCGGACGATGATACCAGCAGAATCCTTGAAAACTTCTACTACATTTTCAACGACGAGCGCCCCGGCGATTTTGTGGGACACAGCCTCTCCGTCAGCGACATCGTTGCGCTGAAACAGGACGGCAAGGTATCCTATCACTACTGTGACAGCATGGGATTTCAGGAGCTGCCCGCCTTTCAGAAACCGGAGAATTACCTGAAAGCCGCCGAAATGTCGATGGAGGACGATTACGGCATGATCGACGGCATTATCAACAACGGCCCCAAACAGCCCACCGTCGCCGACCTTGAAGCACAGGTCAAGGCCGGTATGTCCATCTCCTTGATGGATTTGGCAGAGGCGGCACACCGGGAAAAGAAGAAATCTGTGCTGGAGCAGCTCAAAAGCCAACCGGCCCAAGAACGTCCACACAAAACAGCGCCCAAAAAGAGCGCGGAAAAGGAGCTTTGATATGAACATCACCTTTGAAGAACGCCAGCTTATGAGCCTCTACAACACCGGCACCCGCACGGGCTTGATCGCGGCGCTGGAGGAAATGCGCGGCTACCTCGCTGCGGATGAAACGGAGCTGCGGGAGCTGACGGACAGCGCCATCGCAAAGCTGCGCAGGATGAGCGACGCGGAATATGACGCGCTCGACCTGTTCCCCGATTTTGAAAAGGAGGATATGGATGCCGAGTAAAGTACAGCTCTATGCGCAGATGGCAGACCGCACGGCGGAGCAGATCACGGGAAGCTACCAGAAGTGGACGGCATTTCTGACCACCGCCGCAAGGCTGTATAAGTACCCCTACAATGAACAGCTCATGATTTTCGCCCAGCGCCCGGAAGCCACGGCCTGCGCGGAATACGACCTTTGGAATAAGCAGATGCGCCGCTATGTGCGGCGAGGCAGCAAGGGCATCGCCCTTGTGGATACCAGCAGCGACCAACCCAAACTCCGATATGTATTCGATGTTTCCGATACCAGCGGCGGCGAGAACTCTCGCCGCCCTTATCTTTGGGAATACCGGCAGGAGCATCGTGAGGTGGTATCTGCGGCGCTGGAGCAGCGCTTTGACGTTTCCGGTGAAAACGGACTTGCCGATCAGATGGAGCGTGTGGCGGCGCAGCTTGTAGATGAATACTGGCACGACAACTGGCGCGATATTGTCGGCATCGTTGACGGTTCCTTTTTGGAGGACTATGATGAGTTCAACATCGGAGCCGCTTTTCGGAACGCCGCCGTTGTCAGCACCACCTATGCGTTGCTGTCCCGCTGCGGGATGCAGCCGGGAGATTACTTCGAGCATGAGGATTTTCTGAACGTCTTTGATTTCAACACCCCGCAGACCGTCGCCGCCCTTGGAACGGCCATCAGCCAGTCCAGCGAGCTGGTGCTGCGGCAGATCGAAGTCACCATCAAGAATTATGAGCGCGAGAAAATCGCGGAAAGGAGCGAAAGCCATGAGCGAACTGACCTACACCCGCAGCGGGGATTATCTGATTCCCGACCTGAGCCTGACAGAGCAGCCGCAAGCCCCGCTGGGCAAGTACGGCAGGATGCGGAAGGATTACTTGAAGGAGCATCGTCCGGTGCTGTGGAACAGCCTGCTGCTGTCCGAGAGGCTGTATCCCCATCTGCGGGAGATCGACGAGGCAGCGAACAACCGACTGGAACAGATGATGCCGGAGCTGATGAAGTCAGCGGGCGTGACGGAAGCGCTGAAAGCCAGCGACCCGATGAAGTGGGTAGGGCTGATGAACACGCTGAAAGCGCAGGCCGAGGAAACGATCCTCACGGAACTGGTGTTCAGCTAAATATGTTCGATGCCCCTGCTGGGGCGCAGATGTCCTTCTTCCCCTCAGAGGCAGAACAAATTCAATCCATCGCAGAAGCGGAGAGTGTAACACCCTCCGCTTTTTCTATGTTCATTTCTCAGGATGATATTGACCACATCCTGCGCGCGGGCGGTAATGCGGATGCAGCGCGGATGAAAATTGCTGCGGAATTCTCCAAGCAAAAGCCTTTAGAGGATCGCGCGGTATTTCTCGAAAAGCTCTACTACGGCGGCAACGGCCTGATTACGGATAACGGCAGGTTTTCCGCATGGTACGGGGACGATGGTATCCATATTGCAACCGGAGATACCTCTCGCTATCTTCGTTCTGCCCAAGTGATAGGCTGGGCAGATGCGGCGGAGCGTATTGAGGAGCTTCTGGACGGCGGCGCATTTGCCACCAATCTTGAGGTCACGGAAGCCCCGCGCTATGAGCGGCTGGGTATTGCTGTGGATGTCTGGAACCTTTATCACGATTTCTCGGATGAAGCAAAGTCGCTGGGGTATCTGTCCTGCTTGGGTAATATCCATAGCACCAGCTTTCCAGAGGAAACGGAGCGTCTGACGGACGATCTGCTGAATCCGGCGTTCCGGGATAGGCTCCTGTCGGAATACAAGGTATTCATGGACGCCTACCGCGAAAACCGTGCGCTGCTGCGCTTCCATTACCACAAGTCGCAGGCACTTCTCACACGTTTGGAAGATTTGTCCCTTCCGCGAAAGGAATTCCGCTCCGATATGGAGGCTATTCCAGAAACCGGCAGGTTTATCACCGAAGATGAAATTGCGGCTTCTCTTGCAAATGGAAGCGGCTTTGAGGGTGGAAAGACCCGCATCTATGAGTTTTTCCAGACTCCGCACACGACAAAAGAGAGCGCTGATTTTCTGAAAAAAGAGTATGGCATCGGAGGACGCACCCATGCTGTATCCAGAGAAAGCGGCAGCTATGAAGATCACGGCAGCAAAGGCATTGTGCTGAAAAAGAACGGCTGTGCAGACATTCAGATGAATTGGAACAAGGTCGCTTCGCGCATCTCGGAGCTGGTTCGGTTGAACCGCTACCTTACGCCGGATGAGCAGGCAGCCTATGACAAGGAAATGGCGCAGGACGCCATGCGGAACGCGGTTTATAACGACTATAACGACGTAAAGGCGGCGCACCCCGATGAAATTGTGCTGTATCAGGTTGGGGACTTCTTCGAGCTGTATGGCGAGGATGCGCGGGCAGTTGCAGATGATCTCAGCCTTGAGCTGACGCGCCGCAATTTGGAGGGAGTAGGCCGTGTTACCATGTGCGGCTTCCCTGCAAAGGATTTGGAGAAATACGTTGAAAAGCTGCGGGAAAAGCATGATGTAACAATTTCGCACATTGGCGATTCCGGCCATGAACACACGGCATATACGCTTCCGTCCATCGACCACGAGGCAGAACAGGCCATCAATGCTTATGAAGCAGAGTTCGGCGCGGACGGCACGAGGGTGTTCCGCGATCCTGCCGCCGACGCGCCGCAGCCCACGGTACGGGAGCTGTTTGACGGGTACAAGCTGACCGTTGGCAACGCGCTTTCCAAAGATACGGCTTTTGTCAATGCCTGCCGCAATTCAGACCGCCAGAACGCTTATCTGGAGGGTGCGGACGCTATCCGTCGTATTGTCACGGCATCTGATGATCTCCAGCTTGTCCGCCTGTACTTTGATATGCCCGCGTTCCATAACCGGCTGCATCAGGAGCTTTTGGAGGAACTGTATCCCACGCTGGCAGCGACGGTCGCACCATCTCCCTATCAGATTACACAGGAGGACATTGACAACGCGCTTCTGGAGTGGCACGACAACCTAAAGGGCAAGCAGGAAGTCGCACTATATATGCAGGCGCATGGGCGAGAACGCAGCACCGCCGCATGGCTGGCTGCAAAATATGGCTGGGAAGATAGCAAAATTCCCATGTATATCCATGTAGGAAACGCCGAGCCGGTGACGCTCACATGGGCGCAGGTACAGCGGCGGTTGGCACAGCTCATCCGCGAGAATAAATTTTACGATGAGAATGAGCGACTGCGGTTATTTTCACCTGACCGATACTCCATTCGTCTGCATCCCGGCGAGGGCGGAATTACCGGCATTTGGGATGAGGTATTGGAACGGTTCTGCGGAGATGGGGAACAAACGCTCCGCTTTGCAGAACAGAATAACGCCATTGCTTACTTGGATGGCATCAAACGGGATATGGGAATTGAGCTATCCCCTCCGGCGTTTACAACACCGCTTGGCTATACTTATCATATTGGAGATCGTATTTCATCCATAGAGTTAGACCACATAGCAGCAGTCGGCGCTATCGCGCGTGTAGATGAAGATCACGTCTGGCACACGTTACCGAACGCACCCGGACAGGAGCCGGTCAGCATCGACCGCAATTCCTTTGAACGCTACCTCGACACCAGATATTTCGAGGTTTCTGAACCGGAGCCGCAGCGCGTCATTGCGGCGCAGCACACAGAACAGCCAACCCCGGAGACGCCGCAAGCGGTTCAAAACCTTGTGGGGCAGCGCGTGGAAATTGACGGTACGCTCTATAATGTTGATTCCGCAGATGAAACTGTCGCGCATCTCAGCGCCGTTCCATCCTCCAGCGAGAGCAATCACGAGCCGGAACACAGAACCGAACCGGTTTCCGCTGTCCTCACACGAATTACAGATCAGGGTCGTGAGCTTGCGCCGAATATTTCGGCATATCAGGCGCTTCGTGCAGAGCATCCCGAAAAGCTCATCGGTGTCCGTGTCGGAGAACGGCTGCTTTTTTATGGCGCGGATGCAGAACGGGCCGCCAGCGCTTTGAATCGCCGCCTGCTGCAACGCAATATTCCCGGTATGGGCGAAACCGCTGTGACCGGCTATGATTTTGGACAATGGGCAAGCGCCGCAAAGCGGCTGCTGGAGCATGGACACAGCTTCGTGTTTGCGCAGCCAAATGAAACCGACGGCTATGATGTTATCAACGAGGCCGACACCAAGGAGTATATCCCCATTGGCATGGAGTTGGAGATCGACGGACGGAAGTTTGTCATTGACAGCGTGAATTTCGGCGCAGATGAAGTATCTCTGCGCGATGTGACTTTTCAAAACAGGCAGGGCTTTCCCATCTTCCGCGCTGAACACATTGCGTTTGTACGCTCGTTTGTTGAAGAACAGGAACAGGAGCAGCCGCAGCCCATCACCAAACCCGTCGCGTTCTATCCCGCCGAGAAAACACACTTGCCCTATGACATAGAAATCCAGACGCTTCATGTCCCGGAACCGGAGCATGACCCGCCCACTGCGGAACCCGCCGAGCCTGAACCACCCACCATGAGTGAGGAAGAAGCGCTGATTCTGGAGCAGGAAGGGCGCGCGGCGCTCTCGGAAATGGGCGAGTTTGTGTCTGATTTTGAGGATGCCATCTCTCAGACCGAGATCGACGAGCCTCCCGCACACCGTCCTGCGGTATCTATCACCGTTGACGGCGAGTGGCAGGGCTTTCCCAGCATTGCCGCTGCGGAGCAGGCCGCTTACGCTGACTTCAAAGCGGCAAGCCACCGCGATGCGCAGAATTTCCACATCACCGATGATGCCCTCGGCATCGGCGGCGCAAAGGCCAAGTTCCGGGCGAATATGGCAGCAATCAATCTTCTGAAGGAGTTGGAATTTGAGGGCTTACAGGCCAGCCCGGAACAGCAGGAAATCCTCTCCCGATATGTAGGCTGGGGCGGTTTGGCAGATGCGTTCGATGAAAACAAGCCAAATTGGGCAGACGAGTTTACAGAGCTTTACGCCACACTTTCCCCGGAGGAATACGCCGCTGCCAGAGCGTCCACGCTGAATGCCCATTACACCAGTCCCACCGTCATCAAGGCAATCTATGAAGCGGTCGGCAATATGGGCTTCCAGAGCGGTAACATTCTGGAGCCGTCTATGGGCGTTGGCAACTTTTTTGGTCTGCTGCCGGAGCAGATGCAGGGCAGCAAGCTCTACGGCGTGGAGCTGGACAGCATCACCGGACGTATTGCCAAGCAGCTTTATCCCAAGGCGGACATTACCATCGCGGGCTTTGAGACAACGGACAGAAAAGACTTCTATGACCTCGCCGTGGGCAACGTCCCGTTCGGACAATATCAGGTAGATGACCGGGCTTATAACAAGCTCGGTTTTTCCATTCACGACTACTTCTTTGCCAAAACCCTCGACCAAGTGCGTCCGGGCGGCGTGATTGCGTTTGTGACCTCCCGCTACACGATGGACAAGCAATCGCCCGAAGTCCGCAGGTACATCGCGCAGCGGGCGGAGCTGCTGGGTGCCATTCGTCTGCCCAACAATGCGTTCCGCGCCAACGCCGGTACGGATGTGGTTTCGGACATTCTCTTTCTCCAAAAGCGTGACCGTCCCATTGAGATCGAACCGGATTGGATACACCTTGGCAAGAACGACGATGGTTTTGCCATCAACCAATATTTTATCGACAACCCCGAAATGGTTCTGGGCAGGCAGACCTCTGAAAGTACGCAGTACGGCAGACAGGATTTTACCGTTGTCCCCATTGAGGGACTGGCTCTTGCGGATCAGCTCCATGATGCCGTGAAAAACATTCGCGGCACCTATCAGGAGGCGGAACTGCCAGAGCTGGGCGAGGGCGAACAGATCGACACGTCCATCCCCGCAGACCCCAATGTGAAAAACTACTCTTACACCGTGGTGGGCGGCGAGGTGTACTACCGGGAAAACAGCCGCATGGTCAAACCGGAGCTGAACGCCACCGCCGCCGAGCGTGTCAAGGGCATGGTCGCGTTGCGGGATTGCGTGAATGAGCTGATTGCCCTGCAAATGGACGAGTACAGCGCAGAAATCCGGATTCAGGAAGCGCAGGCCGAGCTAAACCGCCTCTATGATGCGTTCTCCGCAAAACATGGCCTAATCAATGACCGTGCGAACCGTCTTGCGTTCTCTGACGATTCCTCTTACTACCTCCTGTGTTCACTGGAAGTGCTGGACGACGACGGAAAGCTGGAGCGCAAGGCGGATATGTTCCACAAGCGCACTATCAAGCAGCAGCGCAGCGTAGATTCTGTGGATACCGCCAGCGAAGCCCTTGCTGTCTGCATCGGAGAAAAAGCCTGCGTCGATCTCGACTTTATGGCCTCCCTCATGGGCAGCAGCGAAAAGATTCCACAGATCGTTGAGGATTTGAAGGGCGTCATTTACAAGGAACCCAACAGTGGCCCATTTGACTTGCAGGACGGCGGCGAGCATTGGGCAAAGGGCTGGCAGACGGCGGACGAATATCTCTCCGGCAACGTCCGGCAGAAGCTCCGTACCGCGCAGCGCGTGGCAGCGCGCGACCCATTCTTCGCTGGGAATGTGGACGCCCTGATTGCTGCCCAGCCGAAAGACCTTGAAGCCAGTGAGATTGAGGTGCGGCTGGGTGCGACATGGTTTGATAAGAAGTACATCGAGCAATTCATGTACGAAACCTTTGAAACGCCCCGCTATCTGCGCGGACAGATCGAGATCAGCTATGTCCCGTACACCGCAGAATGGCAGGTTTCCCGCAAGAGCATGGTGCGCTACAACGATGTGGCGGCGTTCACCACCTACGGCACAGACCGCGCCAGCGCCTACCGGCTGCTGGAGGATGCGCTGAACCTCCGCGATATTCGCATCTACGATACCATTGAGGACGCAGACGGACGGGAGCGCCGTGTCCTCAACGCCAAGGAAACCACCCTTGCCGCGCAGAAGCAGCAGCTTATCCGGGATGCGTTCAAGGACTGGATTTGGAAAGACCCGGAGCGGCGCGAAACGCTGGTACGGCAATACAACGAGGAAATGAACAGCACTCGTCCCCGCGAGTATGACGGTAGCCACATCGTTTTCTCCGGTATGAACCCGGAAATCACCCTCCGGGAGCATCAGAAAAACGCCATCGCCCATGTGCTGTACGGCGGGAATACGCTGCTGGCACACGAAGTTGGCGCGGGAAAAACCTTTGAAATGGTAGCCTCTGCGATGGAATCTAAGAGGTTGGGACTGTGCCAGAAATCCATTTTTGTCGTGCCGAACCATCTGACGGAACAGTGGGCATCCGAGTTTCTGCGGCTCTACCCTTCGGCCAACATCCTTGTCACTACCAAGAAGGACTTTGAAACCCACAACCGCAAGAAATTCTGCGCCCGTATCGCCACTGGCGACTATGACGCTGTTATCATCGGCCACTCGCAGTTTGAGCGTATCCCCATCAGCCCGGAGCGGCAGGAGCGGCTCCTTCATCAGCAGATTGAGGAAATCACCGATGGTATTCAGGATACCAAGCTCGCAGGCGGCAACAGCTTCACCATCAAGAGCTTGGAGCGCACGAAAAAGGGGCTGGAGGCGCGGCTGAAAAAGCTGCAAGCCAGCGACCGCAAGGATGATGTGATTTACTTTGAACAGCTCGGCGTAGACAGGATGTTCGTGGACGAGTCGGACAATTATAAAAATCTTTTCCTCTATACAAAGATGCGCAACGTGGCAGGGCTTTCCACCACCGATGCGCAGAAATCCTCGGATATGTTCTCCAAGTGCCGCTACATGGATGAGCTGACCGGCGGGCGCGGCGTGGTGTTTGCCACCGGCACCCCGGTTTCCAACTCCATGACAGAGCTTTATACCATCCAGCGCTATTTGCAGCATGACCGGCTGCAAGAGATGGGTATGGGCCACTTCGATTGCTGGGCAAGCCGCTTTGGTGAAACCACCACCGCGCTGGAGCTTGCCCCGGAGGGAACCGGCTACCGGGCAAGGACGCGCTTTGCAAAGTTTTTCAACTTGCCCGAATTGATGAATCTGTTCAAAGAGGTCGCCGACATCAAAACGGCGGATCAGCTCCACTTACCCACGCCGGAGGTTGCGTATCACACCATCGCCACCAAACCCACGCAGATCCAGCAGGACATGGTGAAAGCCCTCTCGGAACGAGCGTCCAAGGTACACAGCGGTGCGGTCAGCCCGGATGTGGACAATATGCTCAAAATCACCTCGGACGGACGCAAGCTGGGGCTTGACCAGCGCATCATCAATCCCATGCTCCCCGACGAGGAAACCACCAAGGTCAATCAGTGTGTGGCGAACATTCTCCAATACTGGCGTGACGGCGAGGAGGAAAAACTGACACAGCTTGTGTTCTGCGACATTTCTACGCCAAAGGCCACGCCCTCGCAGCGGGCGGCAAAGGCTTCCCCCGGTACGCTGGACAGCCCGGAAATTCATGCGCTGGAGAGTGCGATTTCATTGGAGGAAAGCGCGGAAACGCCGTTCACGGTCTATGAGGATGTGCGCCAAAAGCTCATTGACGCCGGTATGCCCCCGGAACAGATCGCGTTCATCCACGATGCCAATACGGAGGTCAAAAAGCGGGAATTGTTCGCAAAGGTACGCAGCGGTCAGGTGCGCGTCCTGATGGGCAGCACGGCCAAAATGGGCGCAGGAACCAACGTGCAGGATCGTTTGGTCGCACTTCACGATTTGGATTGCCCGTGGCGTCCCCGTGATCTCACGCAGAGAAAAGGCCGCATTGAGCGTCAGGGCAATCAGAACAAGCTCGTTCATGTCTGCCGCTATGTGACCGAAGGGACGTTTGACGCCTACCTCTGGCAGACCGTTGAGAACAAGCAGAAATTCATCTCTCAGATCATGACCTCAAAATCCCCGGTTCGCTCCTGTGAGGATGTGGACGCTACGGCGCTGTCCTTTGCGGAGATCAAAGCGCTCTGTGCCGGTGATCCCCGCATCAAGGAGCGTATGGATTTGGACATTGAGGTGTCCAAGCTCAAAATTATGAAGGCAGACCACAACAGCAAGCAATTCCGATTGGAGGACAGTCTGCTGAAATACTTCCCGGAAAAGATAGAAGAACACAAGGGCTTTGTTCGTGGGCTGGAGGCGGATATGCAGACCCTCGCGGCGCATCCGCTCCCGGCAGAGGGCTTTGTCGGCATGGAGATTCGCGGCGACCGGCTCACTGATAAGGAAAACGCCGGTGCCGCGTTGCTGGATACCTGCAAGGAGGTCAAGGGCAAAGACCCGGTACAGATCGGCAGCTATCGCGGCTTTACCATGTCCGTTGCTTTTGATTCCATGTGGAAAACGTACACGCTGACGCTGAAAGGCCAAATGACCCATCGCGTTGAACTCGGTTCGGATGCCAGAGGCAACCTTGTCCGCATTGAGAACGCGCTGGATAAAATGCCGGAGCGTTTGCGCAGCGTTCAGGAGCAGCTTGAAAACCTCTATAACCAGCAGGCGGCGGCAAAGGCCGAGGTCGGTAAGCCGTTCCCGCAGGAGCAGGAGCTGGCCGCGAAAACGGCGCGGCTGATTGAGTTGGATATGGAGCTGAATCTGGACGGCAAGGGACAGCCGCAGCCTGAGCAGGCGATTGCAAAATCGACGCGGCCTTCCGTTTTGGACAGGCTGAAAGCGTCGCCTGTTCATGGCGCACCGGAAAAGCCCCACAAAAAAGAAATGGAGGCACGATAATGAAAAATCTCCCCGTTTACAAGCACCCGGCATCCTATGCCAGAGAGCATGACGAGCTTGCGGCCTACCGCGCTTCCAATCAAGCGAACACGGCCTGCAAGGAAGCGATTGAAGCCGCCATCCGTGACCACTACCGGGATAACCGGTTGGATACAGCGGCGGTCGCTCAGGTGGTGCAGCAGTTCGGCTATGACCGCGCGTTTCACGTCCTTGCCATCACCGTCTGTCAAGCGGACTGGGACAGGCGCTATTCTCCCGACAACAGGGCTTGGGCAAACGCCATGTCCATCCCTGCCAATCCCGACGCATGGGGTACTGACCGCAACTGCTATCTGGCCGTCAACAGCCATCCCGGTCTGGTCGATCTGTTTCTCAGCCAGACCCGCAAAGCCTACGCGCAGGAGCGGCAGAAAGCCTCTGTCCGGGACAAGCTGAAAAAGCCGCCTGAAACAACTTCGCCGAAAATTTCGGCGAAATCCAAAGCCCCGGAGCGCTGAGCGATGGCAAAGCGCAAACGGGACATTCAGCTTAAATTCCGCGTCACGCCGCAGGAACGGGAAATGATCGAAACAAAGATGGCGCAGTTCGGCACCACCAACATGGCGGCGTATCTCCGCAAGATGGCGATTGACGGATACGTGGTAAAGCTCAATCTCCCGGAGCTGCGGGAGCTGGTGTCCCTGCTTCGGTATTCCAGCAACAACCTCAATCAGCTCACCCGCCGCGCCCACGAGACGGGACGTATCTATGAGGCCGATCTGAAGGACATTCAGCAAAATCAGGAGCGGATATGGACGGCGGCGGAGAAAATCGTTTCCTCGCTGGCGGCGCTGAAATAAGTCGCAGGGGCGGCGGTCACTCCGCCGCCCCTGTTCACACAAAAGC
>ENA-OYDV01000035-OYDV01000035.1-human-gut-metagenome-genome-assembly--contig:-NODE-35-length-17930-cov-5.354629_pt1 | contig 17930 bp, 19 predicted proteins | sample MGYA00243554_ERZ652913 | MGnify/ENA primary metagenome ERZ652913 (study PRJEB26926, sample SAMN06164674) | human gut metagenome | biome: ENVO:00009003; feature: ENVO:2100002; material: ENVO:00002003...
AAATGATGCTGGTATGGCACTTGAAAAGAATATTCTCTGCCATCTTCCTTAATTGTTACTATATCTCTATATTCGGGAAATAAGTCCAAATTATCTCTGCAATACTTTAAGAGCAAACCAACTGAAACAACGTCTTTTGTTTTATCATACAATTTTGCAATTTCCATAAAACAAGCCTTTTGCAACGCCCCATACACTACTTGATAAAAAGCCGGCGAAAGATTCATTTCATTGTTGTACTTCTTGCTCATTTCTCTATACTGCATCATAATTGCATAATACGCATTAGCGTCAAATGCACTTTGATATAAGTCCTCTGCAAGTTTGATTAACTTTTCTTTATCCATTTTTCACACTCCTTGCAGTAAATGATAATTTACTGGCTACCACACAGGCTATTTATAAGTCGTGGTTTGTTGATTTTGAACCATTCGACAATGTTTGCCCTTCAGATTGGGGAAATGGCTGTGTTGATGATATTGCCGAGTTCTATGATTCAATGCGTAAACCGCTTTCCTCATTAGAACGAGCCGATATGGAACGGATATATCCCTATTATGGAGCAGTCTCCATTGTCGATTATGTCGATGACTTCATTTTTGACGGAGAATATCTACTTCTAAGCGAAGATGGAATTTATGTTGTTGATGAAAATGGTCATCCACTTTTGCAACATATTACTGGAAAGTTTTGGGCAAACAATCACGCTCATATTCTCAAAGGGAAATCCGGTTTCAACGAAGACAGTTTGTATCTGTTTTTGGCAAATACAAATATGGCTCCCATTGTTACTGGTGCAGCACAGCCAAAAATCAATCAAGCTAACCTAAAGAGTTTCCCAATTACGATACCTACCAGCGAAGTAATTGAGAATTTCAACGCTCTTATTCAGCCATTTTTTGACCAAAGGCTTTCAAACGAGGCAGAGGTCAAAAAACTGGAAAGTCTCAAAGACTTGCTTTTAAGTCGCCTGGTAAACTAAGCCGCTAAATTATCATTTATCTTCTGTTTCAAATCTATTCTATCGGTTATCGTCTTGTAGGCTTTCACTATTTTTCTCTGCTTTTCAATATCCGGTACTGGAAGTTCCACCATACAAAGCTCATTCCAATCGAAAATCTCTCTCACGCTTCCGTGTGACTTATACCTTGCATAACGGTCAAATTCTGGTCGGCTGAACCAAAGCATAAGATATTCAGGGTCAAGTTCCTCTTTATTTTCAACTTCAAAAACTGTATAAGAGCTTGAAATGATACAATCTTCTTCATCTAAATAAGCAATAGAAATTTTCTCTCCATTTCGTGAAGTAACGGGTCCGTATGCAAACTGTCCCGTTCTGACTATCTTATAATTCGATAAATCAGTTCCTACAATATTTGCGATTGAAGGAATAAATTTTTTACTTATACTTACGCCAAGCAACTTTGTTACGGCTAAATTCTTATTACGCTCGTCCACAAGTTGAATGTAATTGCCTAATATCTTATATCCTTTTTCCATTCCTACCACCTTAACCAATGTATTTTCTATGAGCAATTTTCACATTGCTCTGCTTAACCATTGCATATTGCAATGTAGTATCTATTCTTCTATGTCCCAAGAGCTGCTGAAGCTGCTCTATTGGCATTCCTTTGTCTATTGCCATTGTCGCAAGTGTTCGCCTGAATTTATGAGGGTGTACCTTACTTAGTCCCAATCGTTTTCCAAGCTGTCGTAATCTCACTTCAATACCTCCGATATTCATTCTATTATATGGAGAATGTAATGATACAAAAAGTGCCGGATTATCGTCCTTTCGACTGTTCAAGTAATTCTGCAAATGTATTTTTGTCCTTGCATCAAAATATACTATTCGCTCCTTATCGCCTTTGCCGAAAACAACACATTCTCTTTCGTTAAAATCTATGTCCTCACGATTTAGTAACACCATTTCTCCGACACGCATACCCGTTGAAGCAAACATATCAATCATTGCCAAATCCCTGAGTTCCGTGCAATTATCCCTCATCAATTCAAGTGCTTCATCTGAATAAGTTTCTTTAATGTTCGTTCCGGTCTTAACCTTATGTATTCGCCTGACTGGACTTTTCAAAATATAATCCTCGTCCTCAAGCCAAGAGAAAAAACTGGAAAGTATTCGTCTTATATTATCTACCGTAACCTTACTGGATTTTTTCTTAGCCTGATACTCGGTCAAATAACAACGAATATCATCTGTTACAATGTATTTGATACCTTTTCCAATGCCATCAAGCATTGATTGTATCGTTGCATTATAGTATTTCAAGGTTTTCTCAGAACAGCCTTCAATACGCTTTGCCGATAGGAAAGACTCTACTAAATTCTGTTCTGAAAGTTCCTTATCTTTTTCTGTCTTTGTTACCTCATAATCAAAAAGTGTATGTTGCAACACCTCTTGCAATCTTTCTGTCTGTGCGTTATTCAAATAAGGTAACATTCCTTGAATAACATCTGTAATTAGGTTCTGTTTCATAGTCAATTCTCCTTTTATTTTTTAAGAGAACGACTACCAGTGGCAGTCCCTTGTTTTAACTCCCGCCACTGATGGGAGTTCTATTGTAAATGATAATTTAGCGGCTTGATAACATCTTTACCATAGTGTCTTTGACCTCGTGGAGCTTTGATATTTCCGTTTCATTAGTCTCGATAACTCCGAGAAACGAGGAAATCTTTTTGTTGAACTCTGACAGACTTTGCTTATTAGGAATAGAAAGCTCAAATTCGCCTAAAAGCGGAGGATTTGCTTGCGGTTGAGCTGACCCCCCAGCGTTCGTCTGAACAAAATCAAGGAACTCGGCAGATGTAATTGCAAGTCCAAAGTAGTATCTGTATTCGACATCAATGGGTCTTATTCTGACAAGGAATGATGCAAATACGGAATCGGGAATATTTCTGCCGACCATTTTGGCATACCCCACGGTTGCTCCTGTCCGAGCTACAACGACATCGCCTTCCGAGAGAACATATTTTTTATGATTCTCCTCGCTGATTGGACAATATGGTACACCATTCCAATCAATATAATTTTGAGCAATGTCTGTTATACGCAAGAACTTCGGTCCAACTGGTTCGGTGGTAGCTGTTTCAGTGTAACCGTACTGCATAACTGAGTAATCTTTGAGTTTGCCTGTTATTGAAGCATTATTTGCTGTATATTCCTTGAAATATGCTCGCATTTGAGCAGATAAATTATCATTTATCTTCTGCTTTAAAGCAATTCTTTCTGTAATTGCCTTATATCCGTCTACAATCTCTTTTTGCTTTTCATAGGGCGGAACTGGTAACTCTACCTTACACATTTCGTCCCAATCCATAACTTCTCGTACACTTCCGTGTGACTTAAAGCGGGCATACCTATCAAATTCCGGTCTGCTAAACCAAAGCATTAAATACTCCGGAATAAGTTGTTTCTCATCTATTATCTCAAAGACTGTATAAACATTACTTACAAGTCCTTCCTCATCATCTTCCAACAGAGCAATCCCTATTTTATCTCCTCGTCTTGATGTATCTGGAATATATGTAAACTGTCCTTTTTTTACCACTTTATATTTCTTAAAATCCGTTCCAACTGTATTTGCAATAGATGGAATAAATTTCTTTTGAACAGAAACACCAAGTAAATTTTCTTCTTTTCCCTCAGAATTTCTAACATCAACCTGACGGATAAATTGCCCCAACTGTTTATAATTCGATTTCATATCCCAACTCCTTAAATACAGCAAGCAAATCTGATTTGGATTTTTCCTCTTGAACAAGAAGTTCTTTAAGTTCTCCCTGCAATGACTTCATTTTTGTATCAAAGTCGATGTTCTCATCACGATTGACAAACTCAATATATCTGCTCGGCACAAGAGTAAATCCTTTTTCCTTTACTTCATCAAAAGAAGCAGAATAACAAAACTCTGGTACATTCTCATAAGTTTCCTCATAGCCTTCCTGCTGCCAGTTATGATATACACTTGTAACTTTGGCTCTATCTTCCTCTGTCAATTCAATGTACTTCTTCTCATAAGGACTGCCCATCTGTCGTAAATCCATAAAGAGTATTTCATCTTCTCGGTCACGATAGCGTTTGAGCTTTCCGTTCTGTTCCACAACACGAGCCTTTTTATTCTTATTGAGTACCCAAAGGGTAACGCTGATATCAGTGGTATAGAAAAGGTTTCTCGGAAGAATAATAATCGCTTCTACCAAGTGATTTTCTATAAGCTGCTGTCTGATTTTCAGCTCTGTACCGTCATCAGATAATGCACCATTGGCAAGCAGGAAACCTGCCACACCGTTTTGAGAGAGTTTGGAAACAATATTCAGTATCCAACCATAGTTTGCGTTGCTTGTTGGCGGAACTTCATATCCGTTCCAACGAGGGTCGTCTACAAGCTCATTTTCGGCTCTCCACTGCTTCTGATTGAAAGGTGGGTTTGCCATAATGAAATCTGCTTTAAGGTCCTTGTGCTGGTCGTTGGTAAATGTATTGGCTGCCATCTCTCCAAGATTTGCAGAAATACCACGGATAGCTAAGTTCATTTTTGCCAGTTTGAAAGTGGTATTTGTGTATTCCTGACCGTAAATAGACACTTTCTTTTTATTACCGCTATGTGCTTCTACGAACTTGATGGACTGCACAAACATACCGCCCGAACCGCAACAAGGGTCATAAAGTATTCCATCGTAAGGCTCAAGCATTTCGGCAATCAGGTTTACAATACACTTTGGTGTGTAGAACTCACCTTTACCTTTTCCTTCTGCAAGAGCGAACTTACTAAGAAAATACTCATATACACGACCTATAATGTCGTTCTCTTTATCATCAGTGTTGATACGATTGATTTCATCAAGCAAAGAAGCCAACTTTGCCGTATCAATATGTAAGCGGGAGTAATAGTTATCCGGCAAAGCACCTTTCAATGCCGGGTTGTTCTTCTCAATCGTATAAAGTGCTGTATCTATCTTTAGGGCAATATCGTCCTGCTTTGCATTTTCAATAATGTACTTCCAACGGCTTTCTTCAGGAAGATAGAATACATTTTCCTGAGTATAAAACGGCTTCATATCCGCATACTTTTCGCCGTGTGTAGAAATAATCTTATTACGGCATTCCTCAAACTTGTCACTGGCAAATTTAAGGAAGAATAAACTCAGAACAACGTGCTTATACTCCGCAGGCTCAACAGAACCTCTCAGTTTATCAGCACTTTTCCAAAGTGCTTCTTCCATTGATATTTCTTTCTTTGGTTTAGCAGCCCTTGCCATCTATAATTACCTCCGTGTTTTAATCTTCGTCTAAAATAACTTCGCATATATCTCCGATGTCACAATGAAACACCTGACATATCCTCATCAGTACTTCAAGAGATACTGGCTCATTCTTATTTATCTTCGTTGCAGCGTATGATGTAATTTCGGCTGCACGCATTAAATCCTGTCTTTTCATTTGATTGTCAATCATAAGTTTTTGAAGTTTGTTATAGCATATCTTCATCAGTAACACCTCTTCATCTTATAATTCTTCTTCGTTACAGTTAACCATTTAACATTATATATTAAATTTTCAGGCATTTCAAGATTTCAGACAGAAATGTAACCTTTCAGACACTAAGGTGTCACTTTTTGCAAACACCTAATGCAACTCTTCTAAAGAATAATAAAAATGAGATGCCGAAGCACCTCAATTATACATTCTATTATTAACATTCAATGCAATCATTGCTATGACCTTTTCTATCGGCGGCTCTTTTCCGTCCGGTGCAACTGCTTTCCAAAAAGCTATTGCTTCCGGTTCAGCACTTTTCATTGCTTCCCGAATGGCAAACTGCATTTCCTCTTTTACTGCTTTTTCGGTTGTTCCATTTTCTTTTGCTATTTGTCTGAAAATGTCGTTCACTTCTACTTCCTCCTATGTCTATTAGTATGTGTCTATCACTGACAGTTGTTGTTATAGCATATTCTCTCTGTCGAAGTCCCGAAAAATTTGTCGATAGCAGAAATTTTTTATACTGAAAAAAAGAAAGCTCGTCGATTAGGACGAACTTCTGTGTTTTATGGAAGTATTTGCTTTGACTGCTTCACAAGTGTATCTATGACTTCATAAATTCTGTTTCTATCTTCAGGAACAAGTTTTTCAAGCTTCTCATTCAGCATTGAGTTCTTGACTGTATATCCCGTTTCCAGAACATCTGTAAGAACCATATCCGATGATACACCTAAAGCATTTACTATCTTTATGAAAGTTTCGAGTGACGGAATTTTCTCTCCACGCTCAACCATACCAATATAATTTGTTGTCAAATCTGTTTTCTCAGCCAAATCTTCTTGGCGTAATTTCCTTGCAAGTCGGAACTTTCTTATATTCTTGCCGATTGTATCGAGCTTCATCACATCACCTCCCTTAGTGTGTTTCCATAACTAATAGTATAGGTTAAGTCGATTTCAAATCACACGCACCCAAAGGAAGTCAAACCAACTATTAGTGATGATTCCCAACTATTTTTATGTTATACTATAAAAGTAGTAATTCACGATTGTTAATGGCGAAAGACAAATCACAACCCAAGAGCCAAGTTAAACAATCTCCATAGAATAAACTTAGGGGTAAAAGGAATGGACGAACAAAAGATAATATTCAGTAATCGGTTTGAAAAAGAGAAATTTGAGGATTACAAAACAGATTTGGGAACTGACAGCTCAGTCACTCCCGACTTTACGGAAGCTGATGATTTTTTAAAATTTATACAGAAGAACCGCAGAAGTGTTCCAAGTAAAGAGCGAATTGCTGACAAGGATAAATTTATCAAAACCGTTTACGAACTATCCAATAGCTTTGAAATTGACGCTGACCTGATAGAATTTGCCGAGGGATATATCGCCAACATCTATGTAGATTATGCCTGCTACACTGGATATATCAAGAAGCTGTTAGCAATTCTTTTTATCCTTGCCGATGATATTTCCTTTTTAGACGGCAGCAAAGAAAATGCCGATATGCTTTTCAGCTTCACTTATCACACACACCATATTTTCCTGAATAACAGAGAAACAACTGATTTCTCATAATGTACCCGATGGCTACTCAACTGAGCAGCCATCTTTTCAATTTTCCAGACACCGTCTGGAATTTTTAATATGCCGGAATACCGTATCCATAGATATTGCTGCTTCCGACTGCGTACTGTCTTTGCTTGCAGGCGTCGCCTGAGTTGCCCTCTACGGTATAAACTGTGCCATTCTCACACTTCTCTACGATACCAACGTGGTCTGTTGTACCGTCGCCTTCCCAATCAAAGAAGATAATATCTCCTACCTTTGGTTCATAAGTGCGGTCTTGCCATTTCCCATTTGACTTAAACCAGTTTGCACCATCCACGCAACCTGCAAATTTCGGAACAAGTCCGCTTTCAATATACCCGCATTGGTCAGCACACCAAGATACGAAGCAGGCACACCATTCCACTCGACTATTAAAGCCGTACCAGCTCCAGTAAGGTTGTCCGCCCTGATTGCCTAGCTGTGTCAAGGCAACCTCAACAATCGCCTGATTACCTCCGGCAGTAAAGGCTCGCCCATACGGATAGTACCTCAGAACGTGAGCCGGATATTGGGTATCTCCATAACTGTCCCAACCAAGCCTTTGTGCCTGCTGAGTGGAAAACTCCACTGCATTGGCATAAGAATAACCGCCGTAATTCGTTTTTGCCCAAGAAATATATCCATTACCGAAGTTGTAGCCTTGCAAGGCAAGTTTGATATGCTCCATATCAATCGGACTTTCCACCTCTGCCGAGGTAAGAGCCGCTTTCAATTCCTGAACACCACACTGGATAGAATATTCAGGGGCTTTAATTCCATTAGGTTCGTGCGGATACTTCGTATTGAAACTTCCTTCTGCTGCCTGCATAGGGTCAAGTCCTCTGCCGCCGCTTTCCTGCATCATAACCGCCTTGATAAGTTCTACATACTCAGGAATGCCGTACTCCTTGGCATACTTCTGTATGATAGGTTCATAGGCTTCTACCTCTGCACTTACCGGAGTATAGGAATTACTGTCACTTCCTCCTCCAAACATTGCTACGGCAGCACCAAACAATACGACAATCATAATAATCAGCACCGCTATCCAACCGCCTGCTGCGATTGCTGCTACAAGTGCTTTTGTCCCTGCAATAATCGCTTTGACTGTCGCAACAGTAGCTTTCGCTGTCGCTTTGACGGTATCTGCTGTGGCTTTCGCCGCTTTCTTTGCCGCCTGAGCCGCTTTCTGTGTTGCTTTGGCTGTTGTTTTTGCTGTTTTCTGTGCTATAACGGCAGCTTCTTTTGTGGTCTTAATAGAAGTCTTTGCCGTTTGTTCTGCGGTCTTGACCGACCTTTGAACAGTATTGGTTGCACCTTTCGATACGGTCTTGACTGTCGTATTTCCTGCCGACCTTGCAGACTGTTTAATTGTTTTCTCCGTACGCTCCAGAGTTCGGATGCTCTGTTTTCCGACAGGATTGACCGATTGTTTTTGAAGCTGCTTCTCTGCACGCTTGGTCTTGAAATTCTCAATTCCCCTTTTGGCTTTCTGATAATTCTGTCTTGTTTCACGCACACCCCATCTGCCGACTTTATCCGCACGGTATGCCGTTTCGTGAACAGTCCTATCCGTTGCCGCTTCGATTTTATCGGAAGCATATTCCTCTGCGGAATTTTCCGAAGCGTTGGTGGAATGTTCTGCCTTATCTTTCGTCATCACATAGGCTTTCTTCATTCGCTCCGTGGCAACTGCTGCCTTATTTATGGTCTTGATTGTACCTTTGCTTGTATCTCTTGTTTTTATATCAGCCATCGGTTTCCTCCTTTCTCGAAAAATAATAGAGAGTGGGGTTTAATCCACTCTCTTAGCGACAACAACAAGCCTGCCATTGCTTCTTGAATATTCACAAGTAGAAAGAGAAATCAGCTTGTCGCCATACTCTGCCGATACTCCGGTATCATACAGAGAAAGTTCCTTGCACTTAGCAACATACGCATCAAACTCTGTCGCATTTTCTGTGTCCGTAAACTCATAATACTTAAAGCTATCGGAGCTGTTTGTATAAACAACCGTCTTAAAGACTGCAATCACTTCATACTGGTGTCTGTCCGTCAGTGTATCAAAAGTAATATCCTTATGTTCTTCCCAAAAGCTTTTATTTCTGTACTTCATCAGTCCCGTAAACATAGAACCGTCATTCATGTGGTGTCCGTAAATAATGATGTTGTCTGAAGGTTTCTGCACATCACAATTTTCCTGCACATATGGACAGCCATAAGCAGAATAGGTCTTATCAAACTTGTGCTTCAGGTAGAAGTTCGGCTCATTTACAGACTGCACGACCGGATAGTTGATATTGGTATCCTCAACCTTTATCCAACCCACCATATCCTCATTCTGCCGATAGAGTTCAAGATATTCCGCAAGATAGTCCTTATCTTCCGAAAACGTCACGCCCTCATTTTCCTTTGGCGGCTCGTCCTCCACAATCTCCGCAAGGTTATCATAGACTTCATTCTGCTTGGCAGAGTCAATGTGATTACGGATAATAAAGAAGGTGCTTACAGACAACACTACCGTAAACACCACCGCAATAATAATATAGATTTTTCTGCTCATTTTCTCTTACCTTTCCATATCGTTTCTCTTAGGTGGAGTCAAATCTCTGCAATACTCCGGATACCTCAACTTGATACCCTCCATAAAATACGGAGCATATCCGCAACAGAACAGTTCCTCCGGTGTATAGAGATTTTCCCTGCCTTCTTCCGTAAATCCATTCCAGAGATTAAAGGCAAGGTGGCAGACCTTGACTGTGCCACTTGTCTGCCAACCGCCGTGCATACCTTCCGGTATGATGCAATCCCTCTTAAAATCAAACATCTTTCCGATGTTCATTCTTGTTTCTTCTGAAATACCCATCACATAGAAAAATGCTCTGTGATAGCAGTCGTTGACTTTGCACTTATCCAGATTTTCCAATACAAAATCTCTGTGTGCAGCATTGCGAAATTGAATTTTAGACATTATAAATCCCTCCTTATGCTTCGCCCGGCTTGGTCGTCATCAGTTTATAAAGTTTCGTGTTCTTAGGGAATTTGTTTGCAAACGGTACAAGCGAACTTCCCACCTTGATAAGTCCGTGTCCTGCTTCCACATTCGTGATATAGGACATCTGAAGGTCGGAAATATTCAGAAGTTTTGCAAGCTCAAGCCTGTCTGTGGAAGCCTGATTCAGCATAATGATAAACTCTGAGTTTGCAAGCATTGTTCTCGCTGTGTGGCTCTGCAAAAGGTCATCGACATTCTGAGTGATTCCACTTGCGTATGCACCGTATTTTCTCACACGCTTCCACAAGGTAAAGAGGAAGTTTGCAGAATATTCGTGCTGGAACAGAAGATAAATCTCATCAATGAAGATAAAGGTATTCTTACCCTTTGCACGGTTCTGTGTGATACGGTTCAGGATAGAGTCAAGGACAACAAGCATACCAATCGGCATAAGCTGTTTACCCAAGTCAAGAATGTCATAGCAGATAAGGCGGTTATTGGTATCCACATTCGTCTGCTTTGCAAAAGTGTTCAGAGAACCATGCGTAAAAAGCTCAATAGCAAGTGCCAGTTCCTTTGCTTCCGGTTCGTCCTGCTGCAAAAGTTCTGCCCTGAAATCCTGCAAGGTCGGTATATGTCCCTGATAGTCATTCTGCTGATAACTGCGGTACACGCTTGCCGTGCAACGGTCAATGATAGACTTCTGCTTCGCTCCGAGATTTGTTCCTCCGATAAGCTGTTCACAAAGGGACATAATAAACTCGGATTTCAAAATGACAGGGTTTGCACCGTCGCCGTAATCCTTATTCATATCCATTGCATTGATGTGATTGTCGGAAGTAGCAGAAATATTGATTACTTCTCCGCCCATCGCATTGACAAGCTGTGAATACTCTCGTTCAGGGTCGATGATGATAATATCCGCATCTGAAGAAAGCACCTGATTGATGATTTCTCCCTTTGCCGCAAATGACTTACCGCCACCAGATACACCGAGAATAAAGGAGTTACCATTCAAAAGCTGCTTACGGTCTGCGATAATCATATTTTTGCTGATAACATTCTGACCGTAATAGATACCGTTCTCGTGGAAAATATCCTGCACCCTGAATGGGATAAATACCGAAAGGCTCTCTGTTGTAAGTGTTCTGAACGCATCAATCTTTCTTGTTCCAAACGGCATTACCGTATTGAGTCCATCTACCTGCTGAAATCTCAGTGTTGCAAACTGGCAAAGATGTTTTCTTGCTGTGGTAAGCAACGCTTCCGTATCATTCTCAATCTGTTCCTTACTGTCTGCTGTAATAACCATTGTGATAACAGCGAACATCATTCTTTGGTCACGGGTCGTAAGGTCATCGAGGAACTCTTTCATTTCTTTCTTCTGCTGCTCCATATCATACGGAACAGTTGCAGAGAAGTTGTTATTGGCATTCTGCCTACGCTGCCAGTTTGTGATATTGGTTTCCACACCAAGCAGACGGTTCTCTGCTTCCTTTACTGCTTCATCAGTTGGAACGGGAACAATATCAATGGACATCATCAGATTTCTGTTCATATCCGTAAGTTCCGCTACCATACTGTCTTTGATATAGGACGCATATTCACGAAGAAAAAGGACTCTTCCATAACGGTTTCCCATCTTGAAATAGTCCTTTTCAAATTCCATTGTGTCGGGGCAGATATAATCCTTAAAATCGTGTCCCTTTTTTCTTGTTTCCTTAATATCAAAGTGAAAAGAACTTTCTTCTCCCACACGATAGAAGTCGTGGAAAATACGAAGTCTTTCGTCTGTTTCCAGTTCCACACACTTACTTCCAAGCCTGCCGAAGTGAGCAATCAAATCTGCACCGACACGGGCAAAATAAGTTCTTGCGTCCTCCACACTCTTTTTGTTGATGGAAATGGTAATATACTTATCCTGAACAATGGAGTTTGCACCCGTTGCCTTATCAAGAAGCATTTTGTTGTATTCCTCTCGATACTCGTCCAGATTATCTCCGGTTGTCGGAATAAGGATTGTCTGCTCAAAATCCAGTCTGTTGAGCCGACGATTATTGATTGTGATTTTTGTCGTTGCACCACTGTCAAGAGAGTTCAGAAGTTCGGAATATTCAAGGAACATCGCTTCCTTATCCTCACGGCTCGCCACTGCATAGTTAATATCCGTAAAGCGGTAGGTCTTTGAATATTTATCCTTTCCCACTTTGAAAATGCCATCATCAAAGATAGCTGCTACGGGAATCACGTCCTGCACCCCTTTCGGTACAACAAATTTTTCTTTATCCTGCTTAAACAGGTTCGTAAGAGTCTTAATCATTTGACTTCAATACCTCCTTCTGTTTCTGTTCAATGCTTGGCTTCATCAGTTCGTAATACACATTGGTGGAGTGAAACACCAGCTTCTTCGGCATCAAAAACTCCGATTTTATCCACGCATAGATTGCTTTTTCTGCGGTCATACCGTTGTACTTCACAAAGCCAAGTGCCGCAAACGGGGCAGCACCCAAAATGCACACCCACGATACGGTTTCCGTGCCAACATACGGTCTGAGCAAGAAATACAGTCCTACCGCAACGCCACAAGCGAGAACAGAAAAAATGAACTGTCTGAGCGACAGTCCAAAAAACATTGACTCTGTATAATTTCTGATTTCTCGGTTAATTTTTACTTCCATATCTGTTTCCTTTCCTGCGGTTTCGGTCTTTCTCCCTCACGCATTTATCATTCAGGCAAAAGACTTTGCCTTTTCGTTTACCGCCATAGTAAACGCATTTCTTACAATCTCTTTGGTTCATCTCAAAATCTCTCCTTAAAGTCCCATCATCTCTCGGATAATACGGTCAGACATTTTCACTGCACCGACAAGAACAAGCATATTAAATACCAATTCCCCAATATATGCCCACACTTGCGTAACTGCTGCTGCGTCAGGATTCACTACTGGCGGCGATGAAGCAAATACGGAGAAAATAATACAAGCAAGTACAATGACTGCCCCTTCAAGCAGAACTGCACAATAGCTCTTGATAAAACTCTTGCCGACATTCTGTGTCGGTTCTCCTGCAAATGTGGAAAGCGGTATCGGTGCAAGTGCTGTGTACATATACAACTTGAAAAATCGTCCATACACTGTCATTATCAGAATAAACGACAGCACCGTGATAAATAATCCTCCAATAAGCGTTACCGCCCACAAAGGGATACTCTCAAAAAATCCGCAATCCTCTATGGTCGTTACCATCTCTGCGGGCAAAGTCGTCTGTTCCGGAGTTCCAAATCCGGCAGCATTCATAATGGTTGAAATCGTACCTTGCACGATATTAAATAATGCAAGCATAAGCTCCATTCCGTATGTGATAACACCTTTCGCCAGTGCAAAACGAACAAAGAGTTTCAGAGCGTGTTCCGGTTTCTTCACATCTGTAAAACTTCCGCAGGTCTTTACCATACCTATCACGAAAAACAATACAAGCAAGGCAAGCCCGATAGCCTGAACCGCACCGTTGATGTCAACGATAACCTTCCAGATATTCCCGCCCTTAAAGTTCTGCGGTGTAGTTGTGATGAGCGTCCATATTTCTGACAGTTTCTCATTCCAAGTTTCAAGGGCATTTTCAAGATTTTGAACTACCCAGTTATCACTCATTCAAAGCACCTCCTTACAATTAAGGGGTGTACCTTAACTTGGCACACCCCTCGATAACTGTGTAACTCTTATCTTAGCCTGTGATAAGAGTAAGGATTTCTTTCGCAAAAGTGATAATGACACCACCCGCAAGAGTCAGGAAGCCATTGGCTCTCTGAGAAGGGTCGTGAGATTTGAGTGAAAGACCGACCTGCACGATACCAAAGCCAAGCAAAATCATACCGATGGCACGGATAAGTCCGAAGATAAAATCGGACAGATTATTGACTACGGTAAGCGGGTCATTCGCTGCAAATGCAGTCGTTGTCATTCCAAGTGCCAACGCACCGACAATGACCATTGTGCAGTAAGCACGGAAGCCTTTCTTAACCTTTCCGGTCATAAGCAGTTTCTTTGTTTCCTGAATGTCAGTTGCTTTTTTCTTAAAAATAGTCATAGTTGAATACCTCCAAAATTTAATTTGTTTGATTGTTTATGAACAGAGCTTCCATCTCCTCCTCGGAAAGAAGTTCCCAGTTCGTTTCTTCCATTTCCTTTTCAGGAAGTGTTGCAGGGTCAATGTCCCAAATGGCAATCGAAGCAATATCTTTTGTGACTTCTCCATGCTTATAAGGACTCGCCTTTCCGTCTGTGGTAAGTGCCACATTCGGGTGTTTCATAATGTCATATTTGAAATCCATAATGGGTCTTTCCCCACGGATAAACAAAATAGCGTACTGATTATCGAGCATACGCACCTCATCAGGGGTAAGTAACTCTCTGCCGCTAATCTGATAGTTGGTGGAATAATTACCGCTTCTTCCGGTACTCTTTCCGAACGTGTTGGTATCAATGGTTTCCTTGCCCAACAGCTCCGACACATATTTATGGGTTGACTGCTCATTTCCACCAAGGTAAAGAAATTCATCGCAGTTACCCACAATGCTCTCCCACTGTTTTTCAAACAAGGCTTTAAGCTGTGCCAAGTTCTGTAAGATGATGCTTACAGATACCCCACGGGAACGCATAACCGACAGTATCTTGTCGAAGTCGTCCGGCAGTGAAAATAGCGATAGGTAAGCCTCTGGTGTTTCCACCTCGGGCTTTTCCCCCGCTCCACACCGTGCGTGATAGTTTCCCATCACACGGCGTTCCACCGACTAAGATTACTTTTTAGTGCCTATATAGTCCTCGAATTGTATTTCCTCCAACTCTCTGTGTTTTCGGAGTTTATTGATTTTATCTTTCATTTCTTCGGTCAACTGTAAGTCTGTAAGCAACTTTCCAATTTTTACAGGATTCGTTGCTCCAATCAGTTCTGACACCTCTTTTGACAGGATAATCAAATTCCTGTAAGTGTCGTTTCGCTCTCCCTTACATGGTTTGATATGCACACATACCATATCTGATATTGACAGGGCATTGTGCGTTACCGCACATTTGCCTTTTTGTGCGATATATCTCGAAAGAGCGTTGTCTGCCATCTCCAACGTAGGGTAGAGATGTGCATTTTCCATCATGTATTTCATAACATCGTAGCTGATACAGTTTTCGATGTCTGAATACTTCCTCACATATTTATTGACTTCACGCCTTTTATATTTGGGGTATTCATAAGCCACATATCCAACAGGGATAATCATTCTTCCCTTTATCCATCGGAACTGCTTAGACTTTCCATACTTTTCCTGAATAAACTTGCTGGTTATCTCGCCTTGACGTTCTATGGGGTAACAGCGGTTATTATGATTCATGCCGTTACTTTTTCCCGTTACCTTAAAGGCGATTTCCGCAAAGTCTGCTGATACCATAGTTGCCATACAGTAATAGTTGTGCATTCCCATAACCATTGCATTATAAAGACTTATATTTCGGTCTATCTCGCTTTGTTTGCTCGGATTCTTTATATATTTCCAAACGTCACTTAGCTTTTTAATGACCTTTGCTTTACTCTTATCTGCCATGTGGGAACGTATTACCCACTTACTGCCTTTCGATACAACCTTAAATTTGATACCGAGGAAAGTAGTGTAATTCTTCCGCAAGTTTGTGATACCCGACTTTTCTTCACTGGTCTGTAAATGCAGATTTTCTGCCAACCAGAGTTTTGTGGCACACATTACCTTTCTCGCCGTTGCATAATCCCGACAGAATAGCTTAAAATCATCTGCATACCTTACGATATACATTTCTTTCAAATCGGTTTTTGCTCTCAGCTTATTCCATTTCTGCGTTCTGTCTACTGTGAGGACGTTTCCCTCTTTATCAGTCTTGTTAAACTCTAAACCTGTTTTACCCTCTTTGATTTTGAACATTTCCCACTGACTGGCAATCCACCAGTCCAGTTCATTCAATACAACATTTGCAAGAAGTGGGGATAGAATCCCCCCTGTGGTGTACCTGTTTCGGGAGTGATTATAATGTCATTGAACAGGATTTCCGCTTTCAGCATCTGCTTGATTATCGTAATCAGCTTTCTGTCCTGTATGCCGATTCCCCACAACTGCCGAATCAACTTACTGTGGTCGATATTATCAAAGAAGCCAACAATGTCTACATCTACTACAAAGTGCAGATTCTGCAACTGTGCCATTTTATAGCATTGGGCGATTGCATTCTGCGTTGACCGATATGGTCTGAAACCATTGTTCCGCTCATGAAATTTCGCTTCACAAATCGGCTCCAGTATCTGTAAGATACACTGTTGTATCAGTCTGTCCCAAATACTCGGAATCCCTAATGGGCGGGTTTTCCCGTTGTCTTTCGGGATTTCAACTCGCTTAACCTTTTTTGGCTGATAATAGTTCAACTTATTTCTGACGGTTTTAATGACCGATTCAATGGGCAGTGACTGTATCTCTACAATCGTTTTCCCATCTGTGCCGGGAGTTTTGCTCCCACTGTTTTTACAGATATTTCGATATGCAAGTATGATATTCTGCTCTGACACAATCAACGGCATGAGCCTGTCAAATGTCTTTCCATTCTGGCTGTCCTCAAATAATCGGTGGCCTGTTTCTTTAGCGTCATACCTTTCTGCATTTCGCTCTGCTTTGTTTACAATTCGTTTTGCCATAGTAACCAGCTCCTTATCGGAGAATGATTTTTTCTTAGTCGCACCACGACAGCTATGAAAATCTCCATTTTGGTGATTACTATATAGGCATGAAAGAAAATCTTAGTATCGGCTTGAGGCTATCCCTCCACCGCTTATTGTCACGGCTTCACAGGTACTGTGCCTCTACTCTCACAGCCACTAATGCACTTATTATAGAAAGGCTCTTTCATTCCCTTTCCTTTTCGATACAACTACGGTACTTTTTCCGCTGATACAGTCAGCTCCCGTATTGGCTGCTTTCCACGTTCCGCATAACTTAGGATTGTTGCCACTTAGGTCGTTCCTTTAGCCCTGCAAGCATTATCTTCGAGCGAATCCCTCAAGATACCTGTGTCCTATAAACACAGAGGGCATTTCATACTAACAACTTTTACTTTGCCCCGCTTGCGTACTCATTGGTACACTTGCATTTCTGCAAGCCATTCGTTTAGAACCGTACATTCGGAATCTTTGTCAGACCGCCTTTTTGGTCATTCTAACCATATGGCAACCCCACCCGCACTGTCACACACAACCCGTACCTCTACGAATCTTTCCTCGCCATTAAGCGTTAGGGTGTGCTTCGCACGACTTCCCCGAGCTTATAACCCCAACCGTCTGTATTCGGCTGACGCTATTCGGAGTATTAGTGAATCCCCTTCAGGGCGTTACCCCGTCATTTGAGATTTCAGTTATGCAGTTCTCTAAAACCACATTTATTTAATAGTTTGTGACTTTAGGCTACGCTTTTGTCGGTTATTCCCACCGTTTTAGGCGTAGAACGTGTCACACCATTGGCAAATTCGTCCATCATAAAATGAACAGGCATCGGCAGACAACCGCCGTGGATATGGTCGGCTGCATAAAACAACTGCTGAAAAAGCTGTGTGTAAAGAATGGATACCAAGAAGTTGAAACTAGAGTCGTTATCCGGTATCAGTGCAAACAGTGCCACCTTTTTCTCTCCGAGTGACTGCAAATCCAGTTCATCGGCAGAAGTAAGAGCAGCAAGACTTTCCAAGTTAAACTTTTCAAGCCTTGCTGCAAGGGTTATCTGTATGGATTTTAATGCTGTCTCTTATACACATCTCCGAGCCCACGAGACCGAGGCTGATCTCGT
>ENA-OYDV01000041-OYDV01000041.1-human-gut-metagenome-genome-assembly--contig:-NODE-41-length-16343-cov-5.066061_pt1 | contig 16343 bp, 8 predicted proteins | sample MGYA00243554_ERZ652913 | MGnify/ENA primary metagenome ERZ652913 (study PRJEB26926, sample SAMN06164674) | human gut metagenome | biome: ENVO:00009003; feature: ENVO:2100002; material: ENVO:00002003...
AGTTATCTCTATTATGCTCGTTTTTTCAACGTACACTCGGCCCGTTTTTTAATTTTGACATACGCCGCAAAACAAATATACCATTCTTTCTAAATAAAACAAATACCCCGACCGGGACATCAAGGACCGCCTCACCTCAAAATGGCCATCACAATTCAGATTAAACGTTTTAGCAGGCGTAAAAAAAGAGTCTTTCTTTCCTATATTTTTTTTACTCAGCAACCTTTTTCCCGCTCAAACGGAACGTTTGCGCCACCCGGGATGCAACTCGGAGCGCAACTCGGAGAAAAGCCTCATACGGCGACATTCGCAAACCGGGCAAACGGCGCCCCGCCATACGCCCCTCTCCCGCAGAACGAAAAAAGCGCCCGGAGCCTGCTCGGCTCCGGGCGCTTGACGCTCCGGGGAAGGGTATACCCTATTCGGTCCTGACGGAGAATTCGGCGATGGAGGGGGCGTCGCCCGAGGCAAGCGCGCACGCCTCGAAGCGGAGCACGCGGCCCCGCTGCGGAGCGAACTCAACCAGCTGCTCCACCGGATTGTTCACAATGTTCGAAAACTCCCCCTCGGCCACCTTGCGGCCGTCGAGCAACAGCCGGTAGTGCGTGACCACGCCGCTGCCCCAGCGCCCGGCGTCGGGCGTATAGGCAAACCCCGTAAGGCTCCGCTCGCACCCCATGTCAATCGTGCAGCTCCGCAGGCCCCGGGGCAGGTAGGCCGCCGTCGTGACATCGCCGTCGAACATCTTGGCCTGCTCGCCGGGCTCCAGTTCACGGACGCGGAACGAGCCGCAGGGGATATCGAAACGGCGGGCCGCAACCTCGCTCATGCGGCCGCTCTGCGGGTCACGGACCAGCGCCCGCACCTCGCCCTTGTCCGGCAGCAGGAAGGGGGCCTCGTAACGCGGCGACGAGCCATCGGGCTGCGTGCCGTCGGTCGTATAGCGGATTTCGGCGCCGCGGTCGCCCGCCCGGAGCGTCACCATGCCGCTGCCGTCGCGCACGATACGCGGCTCCTCGAGCAGCACGGGGGCGTCGTAGGCCTCGACGTTGCAGATGCAGAGCGGACCGCGCGCCTCCTCGAAACGGACACGCAAGGCCCGGCACGTGACCCCCGCAAAGCGGATGATGCGCTTGTAGCCGATGGTCGTCAGCTCCTCGCCGGTCTCGACCGGATGCCACTCCCGGTCGTCGCCGGACCACTCGACGGCGAAGCGCGCCACGCGCTGCCCGAGCGGAATGTACTCCTGCAGCAGGAGGCGGTTCACATGCTGCGGCGCCTCGAAGCGGAAGGTCAGCACGCCCTCCGTCACGCCGTCGTCCGTGGCCCAGTAGCTCTCCCAGTCGCCGTCGGTCGTGCGGCCGGGTGCGAAGCGGCGCGCACCGCCGCGCACGTTGTCGGCCTCGACGTCGGCTCCGGCCAACAGCTCGTGCGCGAACTCGGCGTCGAGCGTCTGCCGCCACGCGACGATGCGGGCCGAGTCGGCCGCCGCGATGCGTCCCGAGCGGTCGACCGGGAAGTTGAGCAGCAGGTTGGCGTTGCGTCCCACGCTCTGGTAGTAGATGTCGACCAGCTGCGAGAGGCTCTTCAGCTGGGTATCCTCGCGCGGATGGTAGAACCACCCGGGACGAATCGAGACATCGACCTCGCCGGGCAGCCAGTGGTCGCCGTCGCGCTCGCCGTGCGTGAAGTCGTTGACGTTCTGGTCACCCGCCCCCTTGACGAAGCTCCAGTTGGTCTGGCCGGCCCAGCCCTCCTCGTTGCCAATCCAGCGGATGTCGGCGCACGTGCCGCCGAAGATGACGGCCTCGGGCTGCAGCGAGCGAATCGTCTCCCGGGCCTCCTCGTAGCGGTAGTAACTCCGCGCGTCGATGCTGCGCCGCTCGTCGGCGCCTCCATACCAGCCGTCGCCGCCGTTGGCACCGTCGAACCAGTACTCGAACAGAGGGCCGTAGTTTGTCAGCAGCTCGCGCATCTGGTTGTGGAAGTACTCCACGTAGGCCTCGCGGCCATACTCGGCGTGGTGGCGGTCCCAGGGCGAGAGGTAGATGCCGAAGCGCAGCCCGTGACGGCGGCAGGCGTCGGAGAGCTCACGCACCAGGTCGCCCTTTCCATCGCGCCACGGCGAGCTCTTCACGCTGTAGTCGGTATAGGCCGAGGGCCAGAGGCAGAAGCCGTCGTGGTGCTTGGCCGTCAGCATGACCCCCTTCATGCCGGCCGCCTTGAGCGTGCGGACCCACTGGTCGCAGTCCAGAGCCGCGGGGTCGAAGGTCGAGGCGGGCGTATTGCCGTAGCCCCACTCCATGTCGTTGAAGGTGTTGAGTCCGTAGTGGACGAAGGCGTAGGTTTCGAGGCGCTGCCAGGCCAGTTGCCGGGCATCGGGCACGGGACCTACGGGTGCGGGCGCCTCCACGCGGGAGCAGGCGCCGGCAAGCAGCAGAAGAAGCGGAAAGAGATGTTTCATCGAAGCGGTTTTTGGGTTCGGAGGTCAATCATCCCTCCATTGCCGCCTCCCCGGCCCGGAAGGTCGGGCGCAAAGCGAGCGATGCGGCAACATCGGGACTTCAAAAATAGCGAAAAAATCGCAACGCGGCGTCATCTACGCCCGGGAATCGGCCGACGCCGGACGAAAAGCGTCCGGAAAGGTTTGGCCCTCCGGCCATATTTCACTATATTTGCACCATCTGCCTCCGCGCAGCAACCAAACCCAAAACCCTAATGAACAGACTGACTACCCTTCTGTCGTGCTGCCTCTTTCTGGCGGCATGCGCCGGCAACACCCGGAGCTACGACCTGATTCCCTATCCCAATTCGCTCGAACCCCGCTCGGGCGAGTTCCACGCCGCAGGGGCACCCTTCACCTGTGACCCGCAGCTGGACGAGGCGGCCCGCAAGGCCGTCGGGCACTTCGCCGAACAGCTTGAGGCGACCAGCGGCCAGCCGTCGGAGATGAGCGCGGGAGACTCCGCAGCGGAGGGATTCCTCTTCCTCTACGATTCGCTCCAGCCGGCCGAGGGCTACGGTCTGGATGTCACGCGCCGGCTGGTGACGGTGCGCGCCTCATCGCAGCGCGGCGTGCTCTATGCCATCCAGACGATGAAGCAGCTGCTGCCCGTGGCCATCTACGGCGAAGGACCGGCCGCCGAGACCGTCGCATGGACGATGCCCTGCCTCCGCATCGAGGATGCACCCCGCTTCGCCTACCGCGGACAGCACCTCGACGTCTCGCGCCACTTCTTCCCGGTCGAGGAGGTGAAGCGCGTCATCGACATCATGGCGCTGCACAAGCTCAACACGCTGCACTGGCACCTGACCGACGACCAGGGCTGGCGCCTCGAAATCAAGCGCTACCCTCGTCTGACGGAGGTGGGCTCCCTCCGCCGCCATACGATGGTCGGCAAGCAGTGGGGCTCCTCCGACAACACCCCCTACGGCGGATACTACACGCAGGATGAGGTGCGCGACGTGGTGGCCTACGCCGCCGAGAACGGCATCACGGTGATTCCCGAAATCGACCTTCCGGGCCACATGCTCGCCGCACTGGCCGCCTACCCCGAGCTGGGCTGCACGGGCGGCCCCTACGAGGTGTGGAGCGAATGGGGCGTGGCCAAGGAGGTGCTCTGCGCCGGCAACGACAAGACCTTCGAGTTCCTCGAGGGGGTTCTGACCGAGGTCATGGAGCTCTTCCCCTCGGAGTACATCCACATCGGCGGCGACGAGTGCCCCAAGGAGCGCTGGGAGCAGTGCCCCAAGTGCCAGGCCCGCATCCGCGCGCTCGGACTCAAGGATGACGCCGAGTTCAAGGCCGAGCACTACCTCCAGAGCTACGTGACGAAGCGCGTCGAAAAGTTCCTCGCCGACCACGGCCGCCGCATCATCGGCTGGGACGAGATTCTCGAGGGCGAACTCTCGCCCAGCGCAACGGTCATGTCGTGGCGCGGAACCGAAGGGGGTATCAAGGCCGCCAAGATGGGCCACGACGTTATCATGACCCCCACTTCGCACCTCTACTTCGACTACTATCAGGCGCGCGACGTCGAGAACGAGCCGCTGGCCATCGGCGGCTACATCCCCGTGGAGCGCGTCTACGAGTTCGACCCCTCGTTCGAGGGAGAGCTCACGCCCGAGGAGGCAGCGCACATCCTGGGCGTGCAGGCCAACCTCTGGACTGAATACATTCCCACCTCGTCGCAGCTCGAATACATGCTGCTGCCGCGTGAGGCGGCCCTTGCCGAGGTGCAGTGGTGCCGGGCGGACAACCGCTCGTGGGAGCGCTTCCTGGGAAGCCTCTCCCACCTGACCGACATCTACCGCGCGCGGGGATACAACTTCGCCAAAAATGTCTTCGGCGTGAGCGCCCAGACGCGGAACAACCCCGAAAAGGGATGCGTCGAGGTGACCCTCTTCACGCAGGGCGACGCCCCGATTTACTACACGCTCGACGGCTCGGAGCCCACGGACAAGAGCACGCGCTACACTGCCCCGATTGAAATCCGCACCGGCTGCACGCTCCAGGCCATCGCCCTGCGCGACAACATCGAGGTGCGCCCCTACACGCGTCTCTTCACGGCCAACAAGGCGCTCGCCCACCCCATCGTCCTCAACACGCAGCCACGCGACAACTACCTCTACGGCGCCCCCCAAACGCTCGTCGACGGCTTCGAGAGCGACTTCACCTACTCGAACGGCGACTGGACCGGCTGGTTCGGCGACCCGATGGTCGTGACCATCGACATGCAGGGGGCCTCGTACTCTTCGGTGCGTCTGGGCACGCTCGTCCAGAAGGGCATGGACATCTTCGCGCCGCTGGCGCTCAAGGCCAGCGTCTCGGAGGATGGCGAGCACTTCACCGACGCCGGCTCGCTCGACATCCCGATGGAGACGGCCGCCGACCCCGACGGGCTGAAGAGCTACACGGTGACCTTCCCCGAAACGTCGGCCCGCTACCTGCGCGTCGAGGCCCAGACCGTCGGCGAGATTCCCGCATGGCACGGCGCCCACGGCAAGAAGGGCTACCTCTTCGTCGATGAAATCGTAGTCGAATAACCCAACCCGACACCCCCATGAAACGACTTGCACTGCTGCTGGCCGCGCTCCTGACGGCCGCACTCCTGCCCGCATCGGGCCACCCTGTCATTCCGGCTCCAGCCTCCTTCACGGAGCAGCCGGGCGAATACCGGCTGACCTCCGGCGCCATCTTCTCCCTGACGGGGGCCGCGCGCGAAGGCGAACTCGCCCAGTATATCGCCTCGCTCCCCTTCGCACTCAAGGAAGCGCCCCGAGGCGGCGCGCTCACGCTGCGCATCGACCCGCGCCGGGTAGCAGCCGAAGAGGGCTACACGCTCGAGGTGACTCCCCGGCGGATTAACGTCGAGGCGCGCAGCGAAGCGGGCGCCTTCTACGCCCTGCAGACGCTGCTGCAGCTGGCCGGGAAGCAGACCGATGGTTCGTGGCGCATCCCCTGCTGCCGGGTGGAGGACGCCCCCCGCTTCCCCTACCGCGGCATCATGCTCGACGTGAGCCGCAACTTCCAGTCGAAGGAGTTCGTACTCAAGCAGCTGGATGCCATGGCGCACTTCAAGTTCAACCGGCTGCACTTCCACCTGACCGACGGTGCCGGGTGGCGCCTTGAAATCAAGCGCTATCCCCGTCTGACGGAGTTCGCCGCATGGCGCCCCTACCGGACGTGGCTCGACTGGTGGTCGGCCGACCGCCACTACTGCGAGGCCTCGGACCCGCAGGCCCACGGCGGCTTCTACACCCAGGAGGATATCCGCGAGATTGTCGAACATGCCCGCCGGCTCCACATCACGGTGATTCCCGAGATTGAGATGCCGGGCCACAGCGAGGAGGTGCTGGCCGCCTATCCCGAGCTCTCGTGCGCCGGCAAGCCCTACGTCAACTCGGAGTTCTGCCCGGGCAACGAGCAGACCTTCGAATTCCTCGAAGGGGTTCTGACCGAGGTCATGGAGCTCTTCCCCTCGGAGTATATCCACATCGGCGGCGACGAGGCGGGCAAGGGCGCCTGGAAGAGCTGCCCGAAGTGCCAGGCCCGCATGAAGGCCGAGGGTATCGCCGACGTGGACGGGCTGCAGAGCTATCTGGTGCACCGCATCGAGCGCTTCCTGAACGACCACGGCCGCCGGCTGCTGGGCTGGGACGAGATTCTCGACGGGGGACTGGCCCCCAACGCCACGGTGATGTCGTGGCGCGGCGCTGAAGGGGGGCTGAAGGCCATCCGCGCGGGCCACGACGCCATCATGACGCCGGGCGAGTACTGCTACCTGGACTATGCGCAGGATGCCCCCTTCACCCAGCCGCTCTCCATCGGCGGCTATACGCCCCTGCGCAAGGTCTACTCCTTCGAGATGAGCTTCCCCGAGCTGACGCCCGAAGAGCAGGCCCGTCTGCTGGGCGTGCAGGCCAACCTCTGGACCGAATACATCCCCACGCCCGAACACGTCGAATACATGCTCTACCCCCGCGTGCTGGCCATTGCCGAGGCGGGATGGAGCCTTCCCGAGCGACGCGACTACGACGACTTCCGGCGCCGGGCACTGGGCGCCGTCGAGTGGCTCCGCGAGGAAGGTTACAACCCCTTCGACCTGGAGCATGAATACGGCGAGCGGCCCGAGAGCCTCGAACCCAAGGAGCATCTGGCGCGCGGCAAGCGGGTGGAGTACCGCACGCCGTGGCACGAGAAGTATGCCGCCGCGGGCGAGACGACGCTCACCGACGGCATGATTGGCGGATGGACCTACGGAGACCGCCGCTGGCAGGGTTTCCTCAACTCGGACGTCGACGTGACGGTCGACCTCGAGGAGCCGACCGAGGTGCACTACGTGGGGCTCACCTTCATGCAGTCGAAGGGCCCCTACGTCTGGGTGCCCTCCGAGGTGGAAATCTACGCCTCGCAGGACGGCGAGCACTTCGAGCGGCTGACCACGGTGCGCAACGACATCTCGACGGAGTGCCCCGACCTGCTCTTCAAGACCTTCGCCTACACGGGCCGCACCTCGGCGCGCTACCTGCGCTGCGTGGCCCGCTCGAACGGCACGCCGGGCGGCTGGCTCTTCCTCGACGAAATCGTGGTGCTCTGACCCGACGCCGTGAGCGCCCTTCTCGGACGCTTCCGGCGCTCCGGAACGAAAGAGAGCTTCGCCTCCGCACCTCCATACCGTCCGGAACCGACAACTGCGACAAACGGCATACGCCCCACGGGAGGGCTTCCCGGAACTTTACGACAGAACCCGCATCGCGATGCAGCGATGCGGGTTCTGTCTGACTTTGCGCTGCCATGCAACCGACGTCCCCTTCCAGAGAGCCGCCAAACGAGACAAAAGGTCCGATGTAGGCTCCGGCGCACGCGGCTGCTATACATATTCGTCCAGCGAAAAAAGAGTTTTCCAGACGCCCCGGAGAGGCTGTATCTACCAGTAAAAACGACCGAGAGAACATCGCCACGAGCTCCCGACAGGCAGGCAATTCCTAAAAAAGACGATAATAAAAATTTTAAGAAAGTGTTTTGCATCTGTTTCGAAAACAGGCACCTGCTTCCAAATTTCAATTTCAACGTCAACACTTTCCGCCGGTTACAATCGTGAAGGCAATATGGAAGTAAAAAACATATTGCGTAACAAAACCCGGGACAAGTAAAATGAAACATCATTTTGAACGAATCGTACACGGTTTTGCAAGATATTACAATATCATTTTGTTATAAATAAAAAAATGTGTAATTTTGTTATAAGGCATAATAGTAGAAAGAGGTCTCGACGGACCACACAATAAACAAAAAAGGTCAACATTCTAAAGATTTATTAACTCAAAAACACCGAAGCCTATAAGAAAAAAACAAAAAACCTCACCGTTCCGTTAGAAGAAACCGATTCCGGTCGCTTCTAAGTTTTATCTAACCTTTTATGCTTATGTTTAATTTTAGACACTCTTAATTATGTGGAAATCAATTAAGTTAATGCTCGCTACGTGCTGCGCCGTTCTCGTTGCCGGCACATTCGGCGCATTCGCCCAGAACGGAGGCGAAACCTCCGTCAAGGGTATCGTCAAGGATGCTGCCGGTCCGATTGTCGGAGCAACGGTCATCACGCAGGACGGCACCTCCGGTACGACGACTGTCATGGACGGAAGCTTCACCCTTTCGCGGGTCAAGCCGGGCGACGTGATTGTCATCTCGTTCATCGGCTACCAGACCCAGGAGATTCCCTACGTCGGACAGACTATGCTCGACGTGACGCTCCAGGAGGAGGCTACGGCCCTCAACGCCGTCGTCGTAACGGCCATGGGTATCAAGCGCGAGGAGAAGGCGCTGTCGTATAACGTGCAGCAGGTCAAGTCCGATGAAATCACGACGGTCAAGGATGCCAACTTCATGAACTCGCTGGTGGGCAAGGTGGCCGGTGTGACCATCAACGCCGGTGCCGGTGGTGCAGGTACTTCGTCGCGTGTCATCATGCGCGGTATGAAGTCTCTGGAGAAGAGCAACGCCGCCCTCTACGTGATTGACGGTATCCCGATGTACAACAACAGCTTCGGCGGCGACGCCGGCGGTACGATGACCGCCCAGGTCGGCTCGGAGAGCATCGCCGATATCAACCCCGAGGACATCGAGTCCATCAACATGCTGACGGGCCCCTCGGCAGCCGCCCTCTACGGTTCGGATGCCGCCAACGGCGTGGTGCTCATCAACACCAAGCGCGGTGCCGAAGGCAAGACCACCGTGACGATTTCAAACACCACGATGTTCTCGAAGGCCTACATGATGCCCGAGATGCAGAACCGCTACGGCACCAGCAATACGACCTTCAGCTGGGGTGACAAAATCAACGGCACGTTCGATGCCAAGGACTTCTTCAACACCGGAACGAACGTAATCAACTCGGTTTCGCTCTCGACCGGCACGCAGAAGAACCAGACCTACATCTCGGTATCGACGACCAACGCCGCCGACATCATCCCCGAGGCCGAGTACAACCGCTACAACTTCACGGCCCGCAACACCACCAAGTTCGCCAAGGACAAGCTGACCTTCGACTTCGGTGCAAGCTTCGTCATCCAGAACAACCAGAACCAGGTATCGCAGGGTAAGTACTACAACCCGCTGCCGGCCCTCTACCTCTTCCCGCGCGGCGACGACTTCGACGAAATCCGCCTCTACGAGCGCTGGGACCCCGTTCGCGGCTACATGGCTCAGTACTGGCCCTACGGCGAGGGCGCTCACTCGCTCCAGAACCCCTACTGGATTCAGAACCGCATCATGCGTGAGACCACCAAGCGCCGCTACATGCTCAACGCCTCGCTCAAGTGGGACATCACCGACTGGCTCAACGTAACGGGGCGCGTACGCATCGACAACTCGGACTACCGCATCACCACGAAGTACTACGCTTCGACGCTGGAGACCTTCGCCGGCGAGAACGGCGGTCTGTCGGACGAGACGCAGCTCGATCGCACCTTCTACGGCGACGTGATGGCCAACATCAACAAGACGTGGGGCGACTGGTCGCTCAGCGCCCAGGTCGGTGCCTCGATTAACGACCAGCGCTACGAGCGTTCGGGCGACGCGGGCGACCTGAAGAAGACCAACCTCTTCACGAAGCTCAACCTCAACACCGAGAACAAGTACAAGATTATGCAGAAGGGCTGGCACGACCAGACGCAGGCGATTTTCGCCAACGTCGAGGTGGGCTGGCGCTCGATGCTCTACCTGACCGTCACGGGACGTAACGACTGGGCTTCGCAGCTGGCATACTCGGCCAACTCGTCGTTCTTCTATCCTTCGGTAGGTCTCTCGGCTGTCGTTTCGAACATGTTCAACGCTCCGAAGTGGCTCTCGTTCCTGAAGGTACGCGCATCCTACTCGCAGGTGGCATCGGCCTTCGCCCGCTATCTGTCGAACCCGAGCTACACCTACAACGAGCAGTCGCACGGCTGGAGCGCCCCGACCACCTACCCGAACACGGACCTGCAGCCTGAAATGACCAAGTCGTGGGAGGTCGGTGTGAACGCACGCTTCATCAACAAGTTCAACCTCGACATCACCTACTACCGTTCGAACACCTACGACCAGACGATTTACATGCCGCTGGCCTCGTCGACCGGTTACCAGAACTACGCCGCCCAGACGGGTAACATCCAGAACCAGGGTATCGAGCTCTCGGTCGGCTACAACAACAAGTGGGGTGACTTCCGTTGGGCTACCAACTTCACCTACTCGTTCAACGAGAACAAGATTATCGAGCTGGCTCACGGTATGATCAACCCGCTCACCGGCGAGCAGGAGGACATGCTGGAGATTCGCAAGGACTGGCTGGGCCAGACCGACGTGGCTCCGCGCGTCATTCTGCGTGAGGGCGGTTCGATGACCGACATCTACATCAACCACGAGATTGCACGCGACCTGAACGGCAACGTGCTGATTGACCCCTCGACGGGCAAGCTCTCGATGACCGAAATCGAGCCCCAGAAGGTCGGCCAGCTCGCACCGAAGGGCAACCTCGGATGGAGCAACAACTTCTCCTACAAGGGCATTGACCTGGGTATCGTCTTCACGGCACGCCTCGGCGGCAAGGTTTACTCGGCAACGCAGGGTATCCTCGACTACTACGGCGTATCGGAGGCTTCGGCCGCAGCCCGCGACCGCGGCGGCGTTCCGGTGAACTTCGGTTCGGTGGATGCCCAGACCTACTACCAGACCATCGCAACGGCCGAGGGCGGTCACGGAGCATACTACCTCTACGACGCCACCAACGTCCGTCTGCAGGAGCTCTCGCTGAGCTACACGCTGCCCGCGAAGTGGTTCCGCAACAAGGCTCGTCTGAGCGTGGGCTTCGTAGCCAAGAACCTCTGGATGATTTACTGCAAGGCTCCGTTCGACCCCGAAATGTCGGCCGTTACGGGCAGCAACTACTACCAGGGCGTCGACTACTTCATGCTCCCGAGCATGCGTAACCTCGGATTCAATGTCAAACTGCAATTCTAAACCCGCACGGACCTATGAAAAAAATAGTTAAATATACATTCCTGACGCTCCTGTCGGGTTGGCTTGCGATTGGTTGCACGAGCAACTTCGAGGAGTACAACACCGACCCGTATGCCCCGCAGGAGGCCGACCCGAACATGCTGCTCCCGACGATGGTCGAGGCGCTGATGTATGTTCAGCAGAACGACTCGCAGATGGTCGACCAGATGGTGGGTGCCCTGGGCGGCTACCTCACCTGCTCGAACCGCTGGGGCGGCATGAACTTCGATACGTTCAACCCCTCGGCCGACTGGAACCAGCAGGCCTATAACCTGATTTTCCAGGACATCTACCCCAACCTCTTCAAGATTTCTGAGTTCTCGCAGGAGTCCGGACACTGGTGGGCAATCGCCAACATCGTCCGTGCCGCCGCGATGATTCGCGTGACGGATACCTACGGCCCGATTCCCTACAGCCAGGTCAAGGACGGTCTGATGTATGTACCCTACGACTCGCACGAGGAGGTCTACACGAACATCTTCAACGACCTGCAGAATGCGGCCAAGACGCTCTCGGACTACGCAACGCAGTATCCCTCGTCGAAGCCCTTCACCAACGACGCCATCTACGGCGGTGACTACGCCGCATGGGCACGTCTGGCCAACTCGCTCTCGCTGCGCATCGCCATGCGTACGGGCAACGAGGAGGGTGTGAAGACCGCCATCGCCAACCAGGTGGGTCTGATTACGACCAACGCCCAGAACGCCATGGTGAACCCCGGCGTACAGGGCAACCCCTATCAGCTGGCATCGGCATCGTGGGGTGACCTGCGCGTCAGCTCGTCGATTACCGACTACATGAACGGCTACAAGGACCCGCGCCGTGCCGCCTACTTCACCAAGTGCTCCTTCCCCGGCTATACCGACCAGTACATCGGCATGCGTTCGGGCGAGGCACAGTTCGACAAGGCCAATGTCTCCAGCTACTCGCTTCCCAACCTGACGGCAGCCTCCTACCTGCCCTACTTCGTGGCAGCCGAGACGCAGTTCCTGCTGGCCGAGGCAGCGCTGAAGGGGTGGACTTCGGGTGATGCGAAGAGCTACTACGAGGCCGGCATCCGCCTTTCGATGGAGCAGAACGGAGTCTCGGGCGACGATGTAACGAACTACATTGCCGACGCTGAGAGCACCCCGGCCGACCACACGGGCGACCCGCGCGGCGCAACGTACAACTACGACCGTGCAACCACCGTGAAGATTGCCTGGGACGCCGAGACGACCAACGAGAAGCACCTCGAGCAGATTATCACGCAGAAGTGGATTGCCAACTACCCGATGGGCATCGAGGCCTGGGCCGAGTACCGTCGTACGGGCTATCCCGAGCTGGCTCCGTCGCTCGACAACCTGAGCACGGACGGTGTGGATACCCGCCGCGGCGCACGTCGTCTGGTTTACCCCATCTCGGAGCGTGACTACAATACGACGAACTATCAGAACGCCGTAGCCAACCTCCTCGGAGGTCAGGACACGCAGGCCAAGGACCTCTTCTGGGCCAAGAAAGACTAATCACCCTCAAAACAAACTGAAACCATGAAAATCAAGAATATTGGAAAAGCGGCTGCTCTGGCACTCACGGCTCTTGCCATGGTGCACTGCAGCGACTGGACCGAAACGGAGAGTGAAACCATCTTCGAGCACGGTCTGACCGAGTCCAACAAGCCCGAGGCCTATTATGAGGCCCTGCGCGAGTGGAAGAAGACCGACCATGCCATCTCGTTCGGATGGTTCAGCGGCTGGGGCGAACCTGCCACCAACACGACCAACATGCTGATGGGTATTCCCGACTCGATGGACATCGTATCGCTGTGGGGACAATGGAGCAACCTCACTCCCGGCAAGCTCCAGGACATGCGCTACGTCCAGGAGAAGAAGGGAACAAAGATTGTATTCTGCAGCTTCACCTCGGTCATCGGACAGAACTTTACCCCCGAGGAGTACAACGGCGACGAGGCAACGCGCGAGCAGTTCTGGGGCTGGGTTGACGGTGACCAGGCCGCCATCGACGCCGCCATTGCCAAGTATGCCAAGGCGATTGCCGACACGGTCTTCAAGTATGACTACGACGGCTTTGACATCGACTTCGAGCCCAACTACGGCTACGGAGGCAAGCTGGCCAGCCACAACGACCGCATGCATACGCTGCTCGTCGAGCTGAACAAGTACATCGGCCCGAAATCGCCCAATCCCGACAAGCTCCTGCTGCTCAACGGCGAGCCGCAGACGCTCAACGCCGAGAGCGGCCCCTACATCGACTACTTCGTCGTTCAGGCCTACACCGTCTCGGACGGTTCGCCTTCGGCTTCGGCCACGGGCCGCGAGGACGACATGGACAGCCGTCTGCAGACCTGCCTTTCGAAGTTCTCCTCGACAATGACCGAAGAGGAGATTACCAACCAGTACGTCATCTGCGAGAACTGCGAGAGTGTGACCGACTGTCTGAACGGCGGTTTCTACTGGCGGACACGTGACGGTGTTACGCAGGACAAGGCCGTCTGCCCGTCGCTGGTAGGTATGGCCCGCTGGGAGCCGCTCAACGGCTATCGCAAGGGCGGCTTCGGCGCATACCAGTTCGGTTACGAGGCTACGAACAGCCCCGCATACAAGTGGATGCGCACGGCCATTCAGGCTCAGAACCCGACAATGAAGTAATTAACGTCAATCAATGAAAACCATGAAAAAAGGATTAAATATCGCGGCCGCATTACTTCTCGCAGCATTTGCCACGGGATGTAACGATGCCGAGTACGGAACGCTCGGAACCCACGCGTTCATCAACGAGAGCACCTCGGCTTCGAGCACGAAGGTCACCATCGACCCCAGCAACGGCGCCGAAGCTCAGCTGACCGTCTGCCTGAGCGAGAAGGCCGACCGCAACTACGACTTCCGTCTGGTAGTGGACGATGCGGTTCTGGCAACCTACAACGCAGAGCAGGCATCGAGCTACGTGACGATGCCTTCGGAAATCTTCACGATGCCCGACAAGATTACCATCGAGGCAGGTTCGTTCAGCGCCAACCCCGTGACGATTCACATCAACCCGATTCCGGCCGAGTACATTGGTGAGACCTACGCTATTCCTCTGCGTCTGGAGAGCGTGGACGGCAACATGCCGACGACCACCAAGACGTCGACCTTCGTCATCACGACCGAGAGCATCATCAGCTCCACACTGCCGATGTTTACGGGACGCACGGGCCTGTCGGCTGCCGGCTTCCCCGTTTCGCTGCCCCAGTTCACCGTAGAGTGCCGCTTCCAGGTAAGCAACACGGGCAACCGCAACCGCGACATCTTCTGCAGCGGCAGCAACATCCTGCTCCGCTTCGAGGACCCGCAGAACTACGACCCCGCAACGGGCTTCCAGGCTCACTCGCTGATTCAGTTCCAGGGTAACGGCTGGTTCCTCAACCCGTCGCTTTCGATTACGCCCAACAAGTGGCAGCACTACGCCATCACCTACGACGGCTCGAAGGTTACCATCTACGTCAACGGCGCATTCGCCGGCAGCAAGGAGGGCACCATTGACCCGAACTTCGAGTTCGCCGGCTGGTTCGGCGGCGGCGGCAGCGATGCCCACGGAACGAGCGACCCAACGTGGTGGGCAGGTTGCAAGATTCTCTGCTCGGAGCTCCGTATCTGGTCGGTATGCCGCACCGAGGCTCAGATTCAGAACAACATGACCACCACCAGCGTCAAATCGGAGGGCCTGGTTGGCTACTGGCGCATGAACGACGGTAAGGGCAAGACCTTCGAGGACTGCACCGGCAACGGCCACACGCTGACCGCCGAGCAGGACCCCGTTTGGGTGGAGAATATCCTCTCGACCGACACCGAGACTGCCTGGCCGGAATAGCCAGCAACACAAATACTGCGCAACCGTAGAGTTGCGCAGTATTTGCTGTAAAAAACACACAACACCAAAACCCTTGTCCATGAAAAAGATATTCTATTTTGCCTTTGCCTGCGCCCTTGCGCTCGGCGGAGCATCCTGCTCGGATGACAGCTCGTCCGAAGTAAACGAATGGAGTGCCATCTAAGTCGGCATCGAGCGCCCGAAGCTGGGCGTCTCCACGCTGACGCTCAATATCAACCACCCGACCGCAGAGGTCGAGGCCAAGGCTTCGGTTCCCGTTACGGTAAAGCTCTCGCGCCCCGCAACGCAGGACATCACCGCAACGCTCGCCATGGAGTCGGACTGCGAAGAGGCCTGGACCTTCGAAACCCTGGAGGTTGTGATTCCCGCCGGCCAGATTACCGCAACGACGACGCTCAACGGCGACTGGTCCTATGCAACCGACGTCGTAAGTTCGCAAACGTGGACTACCAAGATTACCGTCGCGGCAGCAACGCCTTCGAACATTACCCGTCTCTCGACGAATCTGAACGAGCTGACGATTGTCGTAAACAAGGAGCCCGTCGACCTGAAGAACGTCTCGCTGGAGACCCCCTCGGGCAACGAGCTGACCAACCGCTCGAGCTGGACGGTAACGTGCAACGGCGCTGAAACGGATACCCTGACCGATGGAGACGAAAGCTCGTACATGTACGTTTACAACAACCTGGAGGTTGTTGTTGACCTCGGCAAGGAGGTAACTGTCACCGGCTTCAAGACGACGAACCAGTGGGGCGATGCCTATGCTCCCGACAAGGTCTCGATTTATACGAGCAGCGACGGTAGCAGCTGGTCGCTCCAGGGCAGCGACATCGAGCTTCCGGCAGCCGGCAACTTCGATTTCGCATTCGGAGAATCCGTTACATGCCGCTACCTGAGAATCTATGCGACGGGGCAGAATTGCCTCTTCAGCGAAATCTACATCTACGGCGAGTAGGAGTTGATTCCACGCAAAAAGAGAGGAGGTTCACTTGAGTGAACCTCCTTTTTTTATGCCCGCACGCGAGCTGCAGGGCCCCGACCGGGCGACACCGATGCAAAAACGGCAGCGGAAGAGTAATTACGGGATGAGGGGGGCTTTCTCGAGCGGATTGGGCTCGACGTCGAGTCCCTGGAGCATGAAGCGCAGGATGGGGCCGCACTTGCTGCTGCAGGCCGGGTAGTATTCGCCCTGGAGGCGCTCCTCGCTTCGCGGCGAGGCGCCCCACCAGAATTCGGCCATCGCCACGGGGTGCAACCCCGACGTGAAGGCGTACTGAAGCAGCTTCGGGGCGGCGCACTCGCCGGCGCCGGCAGGAGGCACCCGGTGGGGCGTGGCGGCGAATATTTCGTTGAGGTCGCGCACCTCGCCGCGGGCGTTGCGCATGCGGAATTGGGCAAAAAGCCGCTGCTGCAGCTCGGCCGAGCGGCTGTGGCG
>ENA-OYDV01000043-OYDV01000043.1-human-gut-metagenome-genome-assembly--contig:-NODE-43-length-15888-cov-5.853344_pt1 | contig 15888 bp, 12 predicted proteins | sample MGYA00243554_ERZ652913 | MGnify/ENA primary metagenome ERZ652913 (study PRJEB26926, sample SAMN06164674) | human gut metagenome | biome: ENVO:00009003; feature: ENVO:2100002; material: ENVO:00002003...
CTTGTCGAGCGGCAGGCGGGGATGGGTGCCGAGGCGGCGGAAGGCGCTCGGCGTGAGGCCCGTTTCGCGGCGGAACTGCGCACTCAGATGGGCTACGCTCGAGTAGTGGAGCAGGTCGGCTATTTCGCCCACGGTGAGCTCCCCCTCGGAGAGCAGCTCCTTGACCCGCTCGATTTTCTGGGCAATGCAGTAACGCTCGATGGTGGTGCCGCACGCCTCGGTGAAGTGCTTGCTCAGCAGGCTGTAGTCGGCATGGCAGCGGCGGGCGAGGTAGTCCGAGAGGTTGACGCGGGCGGCCGAGGCGTCGTAGTGGACCAGTTCGATGACGGCCGTGCGGATTTGCTCGACCAGCCGCTCGCGCGGGTCGTCGAGAAGCTCGAAGCCGCACTCTTCCAGCGCCCTGCGCACCTCGTCGCGCCGGGCGGCTGGCAGCGGTTCGGCCAGCTCGGCCTCGCCCAGCTCCACGCGCACGGGGTGCAGCCCCAGCCGCTCGAGCAGCCGGGTGACCACCATCACGCAGCGGTCGCAGACCATGTTCTTGATAGGAAGGATATGCGTTTCGTCCATCGTTTCGTGGCGCCGCCTGCCAGAGAGGCGGCCCTCCGTACAAAGATACGTTTTTTTCGACACACCGCACCGGCTGCACCCGCCGGAATGCACCGCCCCGGAGACATCGCACCGGTTGCGCCGGCTTCGGGAAGATGCTGCCGGCTGCGTCGGCTTCGGGAAGGGGTCGCCGCGCCCTACGGCATGAGCAGCGACGAGTCGCCGTAGCTCAGGAAGCGGAAGTCGTGCTTCAGGGCGTAGTCGTAAATCCGCCGCCAGTCGTCGCCCACGAAGGCCGAGACGAGCAGCAGCAGCGTCGACTTGGGCTGGTGGAAGTTGGTGACCATGCGGCTCACAATCCGGAAGTGGTAGTCGAGCGGCGTAATCATAATCCGGGTGGCCGCCTTGATGCGGTCGACGCCCCGGGCATCCATCCACCCGAGCAGCGTCTCGAGCGCCTCGCGCCCCGTGAAGGAGGCGGGGATGTCGTAGAGCTCCCACTGCCCGATGACCCGGTCGGCATCGGGCTCCCCTCCGCAGCGGATGCGCCACGCCAGGGCCGGCAGCGACTCGAGCGTCCGCACCGAGGTGGTCCCCACGGCGGTGATGTCGCCCCAGCGGTCGAGCAGCCGGGCGACGGTCGTCCGCCGCACCTCGAAGTGCTCGGTATGCATCGGGTGGCGCGCCGCATCGTCGTCCTTGACCGGCAGGAAGGTCCCCGCCCCGACGTGGAGCGTCACCTCCTCGAACTCGAAGCCCCGGGCCTTCATCCACCCGATGAGCTCCTCCGTAAAGTGCAGCCCGGCGGTGGGGGCAGCCACCGACCCCTCGAACTTCGAGTAGACGGTCTGGTAGCGCGTGTTGTCAATCTCCTCGCTCTCGCGGTTCAGGTAGGGCGGTATGGGGATGCGGCCCAGCGTCTCGAGCAGCTGTCCGAAGGTCATGTCGGCCGACCACTCGAAGCGCACCCGCTGCTCGCGGCCCCCCTCTCCCACGCGCCAGGCGCGCAGGTACTCGGCGCGGCCCTCGTGGTCGAAGTTGATTTCGACGTACCCCTCCTTCCACTTCTTGAGGTTGCCCACGATGCACGACCACTCGCAGGCGCCCTTGACGGCAAAGGCGCGCTCGTAATCGGCCGGCTCGCAGGGCTCGAGGCAGAAGACCTCGACCCGGGCGCCCGAGGGCTTGTGCATGATGATGCGGGCGCGGATGACCTTCGTGTTGTTGAAGACCAGCAGCTGCCCGGCGGGGAGCTCCTCGCCGATGTCGGCGAAATGGCGCTCGGAAATCTCGCCGTGACGGTAGACCAGCAGCTTCGAGGCGCTGCGCTCCTCAAGCGGGAACTTGGCGATGCGCTCCTCGGGCAGGTCGTAGTCGTAGCGGTTGATATCGATATGTCGTTCCATTCGTTGATGCGTAAATTTGTGCAAAGATAGAGGATAATCCCGTATCCGCCAACAAAAAGAGCCCGAACGAAACGACACCGGACATTCAATCTCAGATTTCACGCACCGCGCCTATGGAAAACGCCCCGTTGTTCGCCTTAACCAAGTTAAGACGGAAGGATATCAACTCGCTGTAGATATATAAATCACAGGTGTCATCCGGAACCGAATCAAACGTCAATTCGATATAGTCTCCGACAATCTTGTTGTCAACCGGTATCAGAGCCCTGTCCGTATCCTCAATCGGATTGATTGTGCAATAGGGCGCCAATAAAGCCAACAAACGGGGAATACGCACGTGCATGCTGCCGCTGAACCATCCGCTCTCCGTCGAAACCTTGCTCCGTTCCCTTATTATCCGACACAGGCCATCCGATGAGATGGACAAATCCCGCATAAACTGCCGCCGCTTCATTGCCAGACGCTGATTGTCCGAAATATCACTCTGAGCACGAAGTCCGGCAATTGCATTTTGCTTTTTCACAGCCGCATCATCAAGCCAACAGATGCGATTGTCCGTCATGACGATTGCGCGGATACGGGTAATATCATCGAACTGTCGTGGCGCAATATCAACATTTTCGAAAACGGCAGTGGCATAAGGTCCGACAACGCTCTTGGATTCCGGTATTTTCACCACGTCATAATCATCCTTGTACATGCCTGTCGCATGAATACACAGGAAGACACGCACATTCTCGATACGCATATCGGAACGGTTGGTCAACGACACGTCAATACGCCCCTTCTTCTTGCCCATTTTCATAAATTTGGCCGAGGGCTCGTATTTCAAATCGACGTACGACTGCTCAAGGAGCATGGGCAGAAAACTGCCTGCCAGATACTCTTCGCAATACTGCATGTCGGAAAGCAGGCAATCCTGCACCGACTGACTGCCCCGTCTGAAAAAATGCTTGTAGATTTCCTCCTGGCTGGCCGCCAAGTTGCCCTGACGGGCGAAGAGGGCCGCCTTCCGGAAATTGGGACTGAAGATACCGGCTCCTTCCATCGTGGAACGATAGTAGTTAATCAGATAATGACCTTCGACCGACTGCGTAAGATATGTGCGATTAACATAGGAATCAAGCAGGTCTGTCAAAGCCTCGGCCTGACGCGGGTATTCGACGGCTGCCTGTTCATAATAGGCAACCGCCCGGGTATCATGTCCCAACTGCTCTTCAAGCACGCCATGCAGCAACAGCGCCGGAGCCGCCTTGTCGGGATACAATGCAATATATTCATCGAGCAATCGCTGAGCGGTAAAATAACACGGATTCGCAAGAGTTCTCCCATCGTATTGGGAAACCTTTCCCGCTCTCAACCATTGCTGATTCAACGCTACGTCGCTCGGCTGCACTACCTTGAACGAACGGGCCTCACCCAACCGGATTAATGCGATTGCCTTCAGCAACAGGCCTTCGCGATTGACCGGATGCTTCTGCAGAACCCGTTCCGAGGAATCCAGCGCATCGGAAAGTTTTCCTGCATAGAGATTGATATATGCCCGGTCCTTGTCCAGACAGAGAGCATTCCATTCATCCATGTATTTGTAATACACCGGTGCATATGCTTCCAGATATTCGATATACTGCCGCCGCAGGCGGTTCAGCCTTCGTTCCGTTTTTCTCTTGAGGTCCGCCTGCTCCTTATAGGCATCGAATGCCGAATTTACGCAAGACGAGAGCGTCGCCGGGTTTCCCGAACACAAGGAGAGCATGTAACTTCCCGAAGCCTTGTCCAGCTCCTTCCGGGTCGCCATCTTCAGGCAAGCCCATACGGAGGAGAGCTCCTTCTGCGTTCGCCGCAGCGTGTTCATCTCATCCAGCAAAGGGAACAGTGTTCTCTTCGCCTCCAGCACATCCCGGGCAACACCCCGATAATCCTGCCGGGCCATATACTCCAGAAAATCATCGAAAGATTCGGATTGAGACTGAGCCACCTCGAACGAGTTCATAATACGAACGGTCTGCTCGATATCGTACCCCGTCGTATCGGCACTCTGCACAATGGCCTGTTCCAAACAACCATAGGCCGGGGCGCACTCCTCTGACGGCGTATACGACTCCAAATCAACAGGTTTCGAAAAATCAACACACCTGTATATCCACCATCCGACGCCAACCGCAATCAGCACCAGAAAAATTATCCACTTCTTCATAGGTTCATCAACGATTATTGTACTTTGCATCAAACTCGGCATCGGACATCACCAGCAGCCGAATCAAATCCACCAACGCCCAGATGCATGTTGCTATCAGGGGTAAAAGAAAGACAAAGCCCAGAAGCGTCAGCACAAGCATCAAAACAGCCAGCCCCGTCTGCTCGCCCAAATAAAATTTATGAGCGCCTACCTCTCCCAAAAAGAGACACAGCAAGACTGCCGTTACCTTGCTCTTCGTTCCGCCTGCCGAGGCAGATACCGCCTGTCTCCGCACAGGAGGAACCTGAACCTGCACCGATTCCGAATCCTCCTCAAAATTCAACGGCCGACCGCAATGCGAGCAAAAACGGGCGCCATCCACATTTTCCTTTCCGCAAAATGAACAAAACATAGCAATTGGATTTATTGTGTTTCGGCCCCGGAAACAAGACAAACACGCACAAAAAAACGTGGGACCTAACTTAATTTGTTTTCTGAGGCTCTGGAAAACCGTGCAACCAAATTAAAGTAAAGCCCACGTGGAACGTGAGCGTTTACGCTTTACTCTTGGTTGCTTCTTAAAATTTACCAGATTTACAAAGTATGGGTGTAGAATGAAAGCAAGAGCTAAACAAGTGCAAATAAATACACTAATTTATAGCGTATTATATGTGACTTGATATTTTCTGTTGTTTTCATTCTTTTCAGTTGATAGGTTCTTTTTCGGTACATTTTTGTTTCTTATTTGTTCCTCAAACTCGGCTTTTATTTGTAGTTTTGCAGCAGATATAACGAGCAAAAGAGGAGGGAATATGCCACGAGTAAAAAAGCCTGCAAAAGTCAAAGAACCTGTCCGTTTGCGGATGAAAGAACTGGCCAATGGAAACAAGAGCCTGTATCTGGATATATACCGGAATGGCAAACGGGCATACGAGTATCTGAAGCTGTACCTTATTCCCGAAACAGATCATAATGCCCGTAGACAGAATCAAGCGACAATGGCTGCCGCCAATGCCGTCAAATCGAAGCGCATCATCCAACTTACCAATGGCGAGGCCGGAATCGAACACAGGGAAAAGGTTTTTCTTTTAGACTGGATGGAGACCTACAAAGAGAATCAAGCAAAGCGTGGTAAAAAGGACGGGAACCAAATCATGGTAACTATCCGTATACTGAAAGATTTTGCGGGTGAAAGCATGACAATGGATCAGATCGACAAGGCATTCTGCCAAGAGTATATCGACTATCTGCTGACGGAGTATCGCCCCAAGGGGAAACGGGTGTCTAACTTTACGCTTCACACTTATTACCGTATTCTGAACGGAGCTTTGAATGCAGCCGTTCGTGCGGATATTATCAAGTCCAACCCATTTACAAAGATCAACAACTCGGATAAGATACGCTTGCCGGAGAGCAAACGCTCGTATATGACCATTGAAGAGGTCCGGGCACTGATTGCTACTCCGATGAAGAATGAGGCCGTAAAACAGGCTTATTTGTTCTCTTGCTTCTGTGGATTGCGAATAAGCGACATTATCGGTTTGAGATGGAAAGATGTTTTCGTGGATAGAGGACAATACCGCCTTGCTGTGTCCATGCAGAAAACCCAAGAGCCGATTTATTTGCCGCTTTCGCCAGAAGCGTTAAAGTGGATGCCGGAGCGTGGAGATAAGACAGCGGAAGACCTTGTATTTGACTTGCCGAGTCCAACGATGATAAATCTGCTGCTCAAACCTTGGGCAAAAGCGGCCGGCATAGACAAACGTTTCTCATTTCACACCGCCCGTCATACGTTTGCGACGATGATGCTGACGCTTGGCGCCGACCTCTATACCACCTCGAAGTTGCTCGGTCATGCCGACGTGAAGATGACACAGGTGTACGCCAAAATCATCAATCAGAAAAAGGACGATGCGGTCAATCTGGTAAACGGATTGTTCGACTGAAACACGAACGGTACTTTGCGCCGGAGCGGGTATATATATTTTAGTTTACTTTAGTATCTATATATAAGGGATAAAAACTAAACTAAACCGTTTTTAGATAAACAACTGAAAGAAAATCGGTGGTGAAAGTTTGAGTCAAATAAGGGCTTTTACCGCCTTATATAAAAGGAACAAGTCGTCTATAGGATTGACCTCCCGCCAATGAAAAATATCTCTGAATAGGCTGCGGGGATAGGTTGTTTGATTCGGATATGATTGTTTCGTTTTACATCTTCTTTCTCCCTCTTATTGCTTGGCAGATGTGCGTGTCGCTGGAGAAATTCCGATGGCAATGCTATGTCTAACCATACCAACCTGTTTGCCACTTTATAATCAGTCCAGCATTGAACAACGAGACTGCCCCTGCTTGCAGATTGTATGGCATCCCTCCCGCTGCCCAACGGTGGGAGGGGTATTAGGCTACCCCGAAAGAAATATTGTGACACACGGGCAAGCCTGAACCAAAACGACTTTGGCTGGTATTATATCCTTAATCAAGGTCGCCATTGTCGAGGACATTCCGATGAAAATGTCACCATAATGATCTGATTAAATGAAAATATAAATGGCATCTTGGTTGTGGAACTCAAAAAAATCTTGATTTTGTTTTGTCGATAAAAATAAATTACACATCTTTGCATTAACAATTTTGTTAGATAATATTGTTAGTCTGGGATCTGAAATGCATGAACAAGAAAAAAACAACACGGAACAGTTGATTCTGGAGGCTGCCGAACAGGAATTCTTCGCCAAGGGATTCGGTGGCGCACGTACGGCTGTGATTGCCGAGAAAGCGGGTGTAACGCATGCCATGCTGCATTACTATTTTCGTAAAAAGGAATATCTGTTCGAACGTATAGTCGCAAAGAACATTTCGCTCCTTGCGCAGACGATTACGGCGGCGGTGGGCAATTCCGATTTGCCGATTGTGGAGCGTTTGAAATCAGGTATCGCCGCGCACTTTGATCTCATTGCCGTCAATCCGCAGTTACCCCGGTTCTTTCTCAACGAGGTCCTGTCGCGCCCTGAACATTACCACATCCTGTATGAACGGATAAAAGAGGTGAGTGAAAACCTCTTTGCGAGCCTGCAGAAAGATGTGGATGAAGCGTCCGGACGCGGAGAAATCGAGCATGTGGATATACGGATGCTATTCATCAGCCTCTTGTCGCTCAACATATTTCCGTTCATCGTCTATTCATTCATCGAACCAGTATCGGGTGAACTGCTGGACGGCATGATGGCCGACCGGGAGAAATATCTTGCCATGCGCAAGGCGGAGAACATCGAAATGATCCTGCGAAGAATCAAAAAACAATAGACTATGAAACGATTTGTCTTCTGTTTGCTGCTCGCCATTCCGATGACAAGGCTCGCCGCCCAGTCGCTTGACGAGTGTCGGCGTTTGGCGCGGGAGCACTATCCCGAAATTCGGCAGTACGACCTGGTTGCGCAAACCGAGCAGTATGATCTTTCAAATGCCGCAAAGGCCTGGGTTCCGCAGATTGTCCTCTCGGGGCAAGCGATGTGGCAGAATGTTGCCGTAAATTTCCCCGAAGCCTTTTCCGGGATGCTGGCACAGCAAGGCCTGCACATCCCGGGCATGCGCAAGGATCAATATAAAGTGGCGCTGGATGTTTCCCAAACTATATGGGACGGCGGGCAATCCAAAGCCAACCGCACGATTGCTCAGGCGGATGCCGCCGAACAACGCAGCCGTCTGGATGTAAGCCTGTACGATTTGCAGTCGAGAGTGGACGGTCTCTATTTCGGGATTCTGCTTTTGGACGAGCAGGTTGCACAAATCGAGGCGAAGATTGGTTTGCTGGAAAGCAGTTTGTCCCGGATGCGGGTGTACCGCAAAAATGGAGTCGCCATGCAGGCCGACGTGGATGCCGTCGAGGCAGAGTTGCTTGCAGCGCGGCAGTTCCTCGGCCAGATAGAGGCCTCACGTGCGAGTTATCGCCGCATGCTGGAATTGTTCATAGGATGTCAATTGAAAGACCGTGTATTGGAAAGACCTGCCATGCACGAAGTGAAAAGCCATCTTCCCGCACACCCCCAGCTCGCATGGTTCGACGCCCAGCATGAAAAACTGGAGGCCCAGCGCGGTGCGGTCAGGAGTTCGTTGACACCCCGATTCAGTGCTTTCGCTCAAGGATTTTATGGCTATCCGGGGCTGGACATGTTCAAAAGCATGGTATCGGCGAATTGGCAGTTAAATGCCATTGTCGGAGTGAGGATGTCATGGAATATCGGAGCATTCTACACCAAACGGAACAATCTTGGAAAGATTGACGCCGCACAGCGGCAGATCGACGTGCAACGCGACATTTTTCTCTTTAACACACAGGTGCAGACCGCACAGGACGATGGGGAGATTGCCCGTTTGCGCAAGGCCGTGACGGAAGATACCCGAATCGTGGAGCTGCGGCGCTCGGTACGCATGGCCGCGGAATCAAAACTCGAAAACGGAGTTATCGACGCAACGGACCTGCTCCAAAAGATTACCGACGAAACTTCCGCCATACTGAACCGCAGCACCCACGAAATAGAACTGCTGCAGGCCGTGTACAGATTGAAACACACATTAAATCAATAGATGCCATGAAACAGATTTCATATATCGCCCTGGCGATGCTTGCCGTATCGTGCGGCTCCAGTACCCCATACGATGCCCAGGGCACCTTCGAGGCAACCGAAGTGGTCGTTTCCTCAGAAGCGACGGGGCGCATCCTCGATTTCAATGTCGAGGAGGGCATGCCCGTAACAGAGGGAGCGGTGGTCGGCGAGATTGACAGCCTGCAACTCCATTTACAGCGCAAGCAACTTTCGGCGCAACTCTCGGCCCTCACAAACAGCCGTCCCGACATCCAGGCGCAGGCAGCGTCACTGCGTGAACAAATCACCAAGCAGCAGGCCGAATGCACCCGTGTTAAGAACCTGCTGCGCGATGGGGCGGCGACGCAAAAGCAGCTCGATGATATCGAAGCACAGATTCGTCTGTTGGAGAGCCAGCTCACGGCTACGCTTTCGACCCTCGACAAGAATACGGCCTCCATCAACGACAATGCGGCGGCCCTGGAAGCGCAGATTGCCGCTCTTGACGACCGCATCGCCAAGTGCCGCATCCAGTCGCCCGTTGCCGGTACGGTGCTGGTGAAGTATGCCGAAACCGGTGAGCTCGCATCCGTCGGCAAGCCTCTGATGAAGATCGCCGATCTGAACCACATCTATCTGCGGGCCTACTTCACCTCCGACCAGCTCGGGCGCTTATGCCTCGGAGACAAGGTGCGTGTGGTGGCAGACTTCGGCGGCGACGAACGTTATGACTACGAGGGGCGTATCATGTGGATTTCATCCGAAAGCGAATTTACCCCGAAAACCATCCAGACGAAAGATACCCGGGCCAACCTGGTCTATGCCGTGAAAATTGCGGTTGAAAACGACGGCCGGCTGAAAATCGGTCTTGCGGGAGATGTTCTGTTATGAACGCCATAGACATACATAGCCTCTCAAAGCGTTTCGGTCGGGTGCGGGCGCTCGATGCGGTGTCGTTTTCCGTCGGGAAAGGCGAACTGTTCGGACTGATCGGCCCCGACGGTGCTGGCAAAACAACGCTGTTCCGCCTGCTCACCACACTGCTCACACCCGACAGCGGCACGGCCACGGTCGATGGGTTCGACATCGTGGACGACTATCTTTCAATCCGATCGCGTGTGGGCTACATGCCAGGCCGTTTTTCGCTTTATCCGGACCTGACGGTCGAGGAGAATCTCGATTTTTTCGCCGCCCTGTTCGGCGTTCAGGTTCAGGAATCATACGACCTTGTCGCTCCGATTTACAAGCAGATCGAACCGTTCCGCACGCGCCGCGCCGGGAAACTTTCGGGAGGAATGAAGCAGAAACTTGCACTTTCGTGCGCGTTGATCCACCGCCCGAGCGTGCTTTTTCTCGACGAACCTACAACTGGTGTCGATGCCGTGTCGCGCGGCGAGTTCTGGGACATGCTCGCCTCTTTGCAGCAGAAAGGCATTACCATCCTCGTCTCTACCCCGTACATGGATGAGGCATCGCGTTGCGATCGCATAGCTCTCTGCAACGAAGGCCATATTCTGGGGATCGATACGCCAAAAGACATCGTCCGCCGGTTCGATGCGCCGCTCTATGCGGTACGTGCCTCGAACATGTACGCACTGCTCTCGGCTGCCCGGAGAATCGAGGGTGTTGTGGAGTGTTACCCTTTCGGAGAGGTGCATCATCTGGTGGCCGATCGGGGTTTTGACCCCAGTCGGTTTCCGGGACAACTGAACGAACTGGACGGCCTCTCCATCGAACCGGTTGCACCGACCATCGAGGACATATTCATAAAATGGATGAAACGATGAACGACATAGTCATATCCGTGCGTAATCTGACGAAATGTTTCGGCGACTTCGTAGCTGTCGACCATATTTCGTTTGATGTGTATCGTGGGGAGATTTTCGGCTTTCTCGGAGCAAACGGTGCCGGGAAGACCACCGCCATGCGGATGCTTTGCGGGCTGAGCTTCCCCACTTCGGGCGAGGGGTCGGTAGCTGGTTGTGATGTGAGATGCGAAGGTGAGCGGATCAAACGTCATATCGGGTATATGAGCCAGCGCTTTTCGCTGTACAACGACCTAAGTGTTTGGGAAAACATGGATCTTTTTGCCGGGATTTACGGGTTGTCGAAAAAGGAGACGGCAGAACGCGCCGCAGAACTGCTCACGAAACTTGATTTTGTCTCGGAGCGCGACACCCTTGTGGGGGCATTGCCGTTGGGCTGGAAGCAGAAACTGTCGTTCGCCATCGCCACTATCCATCGCCCCGAGGTGGTCTTTTTGGATGAACCTACCGGTGGCGTCGATCCCGTGACGCGCCGCCAGTTCTGGGAGATGATCTACGAGGCTGCAGACGCGGGTACAACGATATTCGTGACGACCCACTATATGGATGAGGCGGAGTATTGCTCGCGCGTGTCGATCATGGTCGACGGCGAGGTGAGGGCGTTGGATACGCCCGCCCGTCTGAAACAACAATTTGCCGTCGGATCGATGGATGAGGTTTTCCGCATCCTGGCCCGGGGCGCCCGACGTGGAGAGTAACCTGTTATGAAAAATAATTTCCTTTCATTCGTAAAAAAAGAGTCGTTGCACATCCTGCGCGACAGGCGGACGATGCTCATCGTGGTATTGATACCAGTTGTGCTCATGGTGCTGTTCGGCTTCGCCATATCGACGGAGGTAAACAATATCAAGGTTGCTGCGGTTGCCCCCGACCGGACGGATGGCGTGCGGGATGCCGTCGAACGGCTGGCTCGGAACGATTATTTCACCTTCTGCGGTTATACGGACAACCGATCCATCGATGCGTTGCTTCGCTCGGGCAAGGCCGATGCCGTCGTGGTATTTGCGGCGGATTTTGACCGTCGCATGCAGCTGGCGGCATCGGGCCTGCCTTCGGATCCGATCATACAGTTGGTCCTCGATGCTTCAAATGTCAATACGGCAGGTGCTGCGACGGCCTATCTGCAGGGTGTGTTGCTGGGTGCGGAGTCTCAGCAGTCGTTGTTCGAAACCCGCATGCTGTTCAATCCGCAAATGAAGAGTGCATTCAACTTCGTGCCGGGAATCATGGGCCTGATATTTATCCTCGTATGCGCCATGATGACCTCCGTGTCGATCGTCCGGGAAAAGGAGGTGGGCACGATGGAGGTTTTGCTCGTCTCGCCTGTACGTCCGTTCAAAATCATCTTCGCCAAGATGATTCCCTATTTCGTCATCTCGTGCAGCGTATTGATTATGATCCTCCTGCTTGCACGCTACCTGTTGGGGGTACCTATGAGCGGCGGTGTAGCCGGTATTTTCTCGCTGTCGCTCCTTTATCTGGTTCTCTCGCTGTCGCTCGGACTGCTCGTATCGACCATTGCCCGCACGCAGGTTGCGGCGCTGCTCATTTCGGCCATGGTGATGATGATGCCCATCATGATGCTTTCGGGCATGCTGTTCCCTATTGAAAATCTGCCGAAATTCTTTCAGGCGGTGTCGCTCCTCATTCCGGCTCGCTGGTATATCGACGCCGTACGCAAGATGATGATCCAGGGAGCATCGGTCGTCGAGGTCTGGCAGGATTGTGTCATCCTGTTCTGCATGACCGCCTTGGTGCTCGGCGTCTCGCTCAAAAAATTCAACGACAAACTGGAATAGTCCATGAGAACATTCAAGGTTTTATTACGCAAAGAGTTCCTGCAGATCCGTCGCAATTCATTCCTTCCGCGGTTGATTGTCGCGTTTCCGGTTCTCGTTATGCTGATTATGCCGCTGATTATGACGATGGATGTCCGCAACGTCAATGTCGCCGTCGTGGATCTTGACCGTTCTGCCACTTCACGCCGCATCGCTTCGCATATCAGGGCTTCGGAATATCTTTCGTTAACGGTGGCTACCTCCGACTTCCAGCTTGCCATGAAACATCTGGAAGAGGGGACGGTAGATGCCATCGTGGAGATTCCATCCGCCTTCGAGCGGGACATGGCCGCCGCCCTGCCCGAACGCATAAGCATCACCGCCAATGCCGTCAATGCGACCAAAGGTTCGATGGGGATGCAGTATCTCGTGCAAACGATCTCGCGCACCCTCTCGGAACTGAAGGCCGAAAAAAGTCCTGTCGGAACTGCGGAACTGATTACGGTGCAGAACCGCTTCAACCCAACGTTGAACTATCGTCATTATATGATTCCCGCATTGATGATTATGCTTTTTATTCTCATCTGCGGTTTCCTTCCGGCGCTTAGTATCGTGGGCGAAAAGGAGAGCGGAACCATTGAGCAGATCAATGTCACTCCCGTCAGCCGGCTCACCTTCACCCTTGCCAAACTGCTGCCGTATTGGTTAATCGGTCTGTTTGTGCTGACTGTGGCAATGTGTTTGGCATGGGCCGTATATGGTCTCACGCCGGAGGGGGCGGTCGGCTCCATTTATCTGGGAGCCATCCTGTTTATTCTAACCATATCGGGGTTCAGCCTGACCATCGCCAATTTTTCCGAGACCATGCAGCAGACGATGTTTGTGATGTTTTTCTTCATCATGATCTTCATGCTGATGAGCGGTCTGCTGACCCCGATCGATTCAATGCCGGTGTGGGCCCGGAAAATCACGGTTGCCCTGCCGCCCCGCTATTTTGTCGAAATCCTGCGTTCTGTCTATCTGAAAGGTGCGACCATCGCCGAATTATGGAACAACTATCTTGCATTGGGTATTTTCGCCATTCTGTTCAACACGCTTGCTGCCGTAACCTATAAGAAACAGGCATAATCGAATCCTATTGGGAGGAATTATTACTTGAAAGAGACCGGCAAATACCGTTGTCATTACGCCATAAATATCATAGTTGTATTGCATCCAAAAGAGAAAAATATCGGTAAAACGTTTCTCTCTTTTGGCTGTACATTTGTGTAGTGCAATATGTAAGAAATCCGTCGAAAATTCAGTTTACTTTAGTTTAGCTCTATATATAAGCTAAACTAAAGTAAACTATATTTAGATAGGCATATTTGCTTGTCAGTATGTCTATGACTATTATTGTAAGAACAGTTATGCTGACAAAAAGGGAAGCACAGGCTGAAGAGAGATCGGGAGTTTTTCTTTTTTGGCTGCAAGCATGTTTATCAATAAATGTCTCTTGGTGCAGAAAGAATAACTGCTCATAGTAAAGCATGGACTCCTTGTGCAAACAAGTGAAGGGAATGAAACCTAATGAAAATGGGAAAAGGCTCGAATTTGCTTTAATTGATTGTTTTGTTTCTGTGTTGTTTCTTAATCAGAGGATGGAAAATATTAGAATGCTGATTATAAATAAATTGTATGTGTAGAACCCTTGTTGATTTCAAATTTTCCAGATTTTCAGAAAACAAGAATCAAGCTAACGCTTTTTTCAGGAAATATGTCGAATCAATTCGAATTTATTTCATCCCGACAGTTTTTGTAATTCAAAACAAAGATAAACCTTTTTTATCGCAGCAACAAATATTTTCCCTTTTCGGAGAATCACCGCCCCTTTTATCCAACCGGCACCTTTATTTTTCCATCAAAATTACTAACTTTGCAGCGCTTTAATGCTCTGAAATCTTATGAAAACCGACTTCCTGGTTATCGGTTCCGGCGCGGCAGGTCTCTGCTTTGCGCTGAAGGCCGCCTCCCACGGACACGTCACCCTCGTGACCAAGGGCGAAATGAACGAGTGCAACACCAACTACGCACAGGGCGGTATCTGCTCGGTGACCTACGCTCCCGACACCTTCGAGAAGCACATCGAGGACACGCTCGTCTGCGGCGCCGGCAAATGCGACCGGAAAGCGGTCGAGCTGGTCGTTCGCCGCGCCCCCGAGCTCATCGCCGACCTCATCGCCTGGGGCACGCGCTTCGACAAGACCCCCGACGGCCGCTTTGAACTCAACCGCGAGGGCGGACACTCCGAGCACCGCATCCTCCACCACGAGGACCTCACGGGTGCCGAAATCGAGCGCGCCCTCATCGAGGAGGTGCGCCGCCACCCCAACATCACCGTACTGGAGCACCACTTCGCCATCGACCTGCTGACGCAGCACCATCTGGGCGAGTTCGTCACCCGCCACACGCGCGGCCTGGCCTGCTTCGGCGCCTACGTGCTCAACCTCGACACGAACGAAATCGAAACCATGCTTGCCAAGGTGACCGTCGTGGCGACGGGCGGCTGCGGCAACATCTACTCCTCGACCTCGAACCCCGTCGTGGCGACGGGCGACGGCATCGCCATGTGCCACCGCGCCAAGGCCATCACCGAGAACATGGAGTTCATCCAGTTCCACCCCACGACGCTCTACCACCCCGGCGAGAAGCCCAACTTCCTCATCACGGAGGCCATGCGCGGCTTCGGCGCCATCCTGCGGCTGCAGAACGGCGAGGAGTTCATGGACAAGTACCACCCCATGAAGTCGCTCGCGCCGCGTGACGTGACGGCCCGCGCCATCTACCGCGAGATGACCAAGCGGGGCGAGGACTTCGTCTACCTCGACGTGACGCACAAGGACCCCGAATCGGTCAAGAGCCACTTCCCCAACATCTACGAGAAGTGCCTTTCGATTGGCATCGATATCACGCGCCAGTGGATTCCCGTCACCCCGGCGGCGCACTACTGCTGCGGCGGCGTGAAGGTCGACACCAACGGCGAGACCTCCATCAAGCGGCTCTACGCGCTGGGCGAGACCTCATGCACGGGGCTGCACGGTGCGAACCGTCTGGCCTCCAACTCGCTCATCGAGGCGCTGGTCTACGCCGACCAGGCCGCCCGCCACGCCTCGGAGCAGCTCGAGCACACCGACTTTCAGGAGGGAATTCCCGACTGGGACTTCGAGGGGACGCAGCACACCGAGGAGATGCTCATGCTCATCCAGTCGAAGCGCGAGGTGCAGCAGATTATGTCCAACTACGTGGGCATCGTACGCTCGAACCTCTCGCTCAAGCGCGCCATGCGCCGGCTCGAGATTCTCTACGAGGAGACCGAGGAGCTCTACAACAAGACGAAGCCCAACCGCGAGCTGTGCGAGCTGCGCAACATGATTGCCGTGGCCTACCTGGTCATCAAGCAGGGCCGCGAAATCAAGGAGTCGGTGGGCTGCCACTACAACATGGACTACCCGAAGGCCTGAGGCCCGGGGGCCGTACGCTCCGCAGGCGCGGCAGCGGCGGCATGAAGAGCCCTTCCCGCCGCCCCTC
>ENA-OYDV01000045-OYDV01000045.1-human-gut-metagenome-genome-assembly--contig:-NODE-45-length-15217-cov-5.476784_pt1 | contig 15217 bp, 20 predicted proteins | sample MGYA00243554_ERZ652913 | MGnify/ENA primary metagenome ERZ652913 (study PRJEB26926, sample SAMN06164674) | human gut metagenome | biome: ENVO:00009003; feature: ENVO:2100002; material: ENVO:00002003...
TCGTCGGCAGCGTCAGATGTGTATAAGAGACAGCTATAAATATATCATAGATATGACTGCTAAAGAGAGACTTAAAGCATACTTGGATTATAAAAAAATTACACAAATCGCATTTGCGGAAAGCATCGGGGCATCAACCGGATATGTTAATGCTATGTCAAAGGGATTTGGACCCAAGTATGAAGCCATCGTCAGGGAAAAATATCCGGACCTGAACATAGGATGGGTCATGACCGGCGACGGCGATATGCTCTCAACTGCAGCACACCAGGTCGGTGTGGCAATCAAAGCCGATACGGAATCGGTTGTCATGATTGATTTTATCCCGATTCACGCATCAGCCAGTTTCGTGGAAAGTATCTGCGACGAGAAAGAATGTGCGTTTGAAAAGATGCCGGTCATCCCGCTAAATGGCGAGAAACTGGATTCAAGCTACAAGATATTCGAGGTCTCCGGAGATTCAATGGTTCCCACTATAAACGACGGAGCTCTAATTCTGGCAAAGGAGATTAACGAGGCCCAATGGGCCTACGCTGAGGGGGTCGTTGTCGTCGTCTTCAACGAAATGGTCGTCATCAAACGGATTGCCGAGAACTGCATATTCAACCACAACATGATTGTCCTCTCATCGGACAATGAGAAATACGGGAAAATGCAGATTGAGCTGTCGAATATCCGGGCCATCTACAAAGCCAAGCGGAAAATCAGCGAAAACATATTCTAAACGTAACCTTATGAAGAAACTTCTTCTCCTTTTCACCTTAATCCTTGCGGGGGCCTGCACGGGAAGCAAATTCGAACAGATTGAGTATTACAAGAGTCCCGATAATTTCCGGGTGTTCGTCTATGTTACCCCGACAGCGACAATTGAAGAAATTAAAACACACGCCAACTCCCAAATGTGGACCGAACGCAAAATCACCGAGGTTCTGTACTACCGTTCAAATCCATTTGGAGCTGGAGCTTCAGGAACTGTTACCATGGCAAAATCCTTCCAGGAGGCATACCAAAAAGCGGTCGTGCAGGGCTGCATATTCCGCTGCCAGATAGACAATTTCGGGAATAAGTATTATAGCGAAACGCCGTACGAAGACAGATTGAAAACAAATTATGAATCCAACAACTAAAACAACCAATATGGACTTCAAAGACCAAATAAAACAACTGAGTGACCGCGTTGTCAAACTCAAAGAAAATATCCAGACCGAAGAGGCAACCAAGACAGCGTTCATCATGCCGATGATTCAAGCGCTCGGTTACGATGTATTCGACCCGACGGAGGTCGTCCCCGAGTACACTTGTGATATTGGAATAAAAAAGGGTGAGAAAATAGATTACGCAATCCACAAGGACGGCCAACCCATCATACTGATTGAATGCAAGCATTGGAAAGAAGACCTCAGCTCCCACAATGGTCAGTTGTTCCGCTATTTCCACGTATCGAATGCCCGATTTGGCATTCTGACAAACGGTATCATCTATCGGTTCTACACCGACCTGGTCGAGAAGAACAAGATGGACGAAAAGCCGTTCTTTGAATTCAATTTGGAAAAATACCGGGAATCTCAAGTCGAGAAGCTCAGGGAGTTCCACAAAAGCTATTTCGACGTCGACACGATTCTCAATACAGCCAGCGAACTGAAATATACGAACGAGATCCGGAACGCCATCGTCCAGGAGGTGAACAACCCCAGCGATGAATTTGTGAAGTATTTCGCACGTCCGGTTTATCCGGGACGTTTCAATGATGTAACGTTGGAACAGTTCCGCGCCATCGTCAAGCAGGCATTCGCACAATATGCGAACGACTATATGAACGAGCGCCTGAAATCCGCAATTGGATCAGATGCGGTCGTAGAGAATCGGGCCGAAGCAAAGGCAGAATCTCCAGTTCAGAGCCCGCGCGCGGAAGAGACTCCGAACGATGAGCCCGAAAACAAGATAACAACAACAGACGAAGAACTGCAGGGTTTCTACATTGTTCGAGCTATTCTATACCCCGAGATTGATGACATAACCCGGGTCGTTCAACGGGACACGCAATCATATTTCGGTATTCTGCTTGACGACAACAACCGCAAACCAATCTGCCGTCTGCACTTCAACAGCTCGAACAAATACATTGAAACTTTCGATGCTGATAAGAAGGGGACCAAGCACCTGCTCGAATCTTTGAACGACATCTACAAATATCGGAACGAGATAATATCAGCCTATAAAATGTACTAATAACATGTCATGGCCTAACGATCATATATTTCCGGGAGCAGAGGAACATATCCGGAAACAAAAACAAGACCGATGCACGGAATTGACAATTGAGGACATCGAAGCAAACAGAAGATATCGAGCCTTCAGTCGAAAAATAACCATACGGTCATACTACATAACAATTGCCACATTTATTGTATCGGTGATATCGTTGGTCCTATCCATCTGTAAATAAGCCATCATGCTTGCAAAAAACTTGCAAAAAAGAATATATAAATTATAAATATCTATCTACAAGATACTTGGCTTTAATTCATAATCATGAGGTCGAGAGTTCAAGTCTCTCTCCCGCTACCTAAAAATCAAGGAGTTACAACGATTTGTAACTCCTTTTCTTTTTCCTTCGGTACACAATTTACACACAAATCGGCCGATTTTCTCCGCATTCGTACCTCGCAGAACAATGAAATACCAGGAGCGAAGATCTGTATCCTGGCGCCTTTGTGCCCGCTCGTGCTTCATACTCGGCGAACAGCCGGAACCCGCTTGCGTGGATCCCGGCCATCGGAAGGATTTGCCGTTTTCGCGTCAGGTGTCGAAGGTGTAGCATCTGTTCACCGCAGGGTCGAACGTCGAGAATTCGCCGTCCCTCGCCCATTCCCGGAGAGTATATCGGCCTCTCGGCAAATACCGGGCCCGCCGGATGGCCTCGGCCTCCGTCAGGAACTGCCCCAGCGTGTAGCCGTCGATGGTGAGTTCGTAGATCATATTTCCGCGTTGCTGTCAAGGGCGCATATTTTGTCCACAATGGAATCCGCGGCCAGCTTCATGATTTCGTCCAATGCGCCATATATCGCCTTATTGAACCCATCGTTCACTTTGTCAACATCAGTCGGTGAGTATTCCCGCTCGGTGATCTCTGACACTTCGCCGAGCAAGCTCGACAATTTGAGGTATACCCCCAGGTATCCGGCCGTCGTAGGGCTCAACTTTGCGTTTTTCAAATCTTCGATTGTCATATCAATATACTGTTATAAGGTTTTCCACTTTGAACGACCGCCAACCGGCAGCCTCGATGTCGTAATACTTGACCGTGCGACCATCGTCCGGGCGTCCGGAGCCTTTGATCGTGGCGGCGATGTCCCGCAACGTTCCGCAAGCTCGGCGCAGCGTGCCGTCGGCCTTTTCGTAGGCAAATCGCACTACCCCAGCCCGCATCCGATCCGTCAATCGGTAGAGTTGCCACGCCTTCGAAAGACATACGGAGAAGGTTTTGCCCGTCGTGCGGAACAGCGCCCAGGATCGGCGCATGATTATCTGTAAATCGGTTCGTTTCATAGCTTATATTAAAGTGTTAGTTTATACGTGATTTGAGTTGAAGGGGCGGTTGTTGAGGCCACCCGTTACGCCATCAGTTGAGCATGAGTTGCAAAGCATCGGCAAGTTCGGGATACTCGTTACCCTCTTCATCCCATACGGCCTCGACGATCGTCTGCTCGCTGACCAGCTCGGGGACCATCTCCCACATCCCGCAGTAGCTGTCACCGCCCCGGACGGCACGGTATTCGGCCTCATAGTTGACAAAGGCGATATAACCGTTGTGGATGATCTCGAAACCTTCGCTTTCGCCGTCGCACCTGAAGGTGACGTAATCGGCGATCTGCTTGGCGAAGTGCTGAATCTCGGTACGGGTTGCGGGTGTCATGGTTATTATATGTTTAGTTCTATTTTGACAATGCAAATATAACTCAAATTATAATACAATCCAAATGAATCACCTTCAAAAATTATCATCATAGTATTTTTTTCTCACTTTTATTATAATTATATGGAAATTTACTACCTTTGTAAAGCATAAACCACAATTAAACTATCGGTATAATGTCAAAATTCCGCGTATTAGAGCTGTGTAAACAAAAAGGCATAACACAAAAGGATTTGGCTGAAAAGATCGGCATGACCCCCGTCGGCCTCGCAAAAGCCGCTAACGGAAATCCTACATTTGAAACTCTCGAAAAGATAGCCGACGGATTAGGGGTTACTGTTCCGGAGCTGTTCGCCCCGCAGCCGACGAACACGATTACTTGCCCGCATTGCGGAGCAGTATTGGAGATCAGAGAAAAGGAATAATCATGGAACAAGAGTTGATCCTATACAATTCGGTGGATGGGAAAAGCCGCGTATCCCTGTTGGCACGCGACGGTTCGGTTTGGCTCAATCAAGCGCAGATTGCCGAACTTTTTGCCACCTCTGTTCCCAACATCAGCCAGCACATAAATAACATACTAAAAGAAAAAGAGTTAGACGCGGATTCAACTATTAAGTATTTCTTAACAGTTGCGACAAATGGCAAGCCCTATCAGGTCAAATTCTACTCATTGGAGATGATTTTGGCGATAGGTTTCCGCGTCCGGTCCATCCGTGGTGTGCAATTCCGCCAATGGGCAAACCGCAATCTTGCCGAATACCTCCGCAAAGGGTTCGTTATCGACGACGAACGTCTGAAAAACCCGGACGGACGGCCCGACTACTTCGACGAGTTATTGGATCGCATTCGGGATATACGGGCCTCGGAAAAGCGATTCTATCAGAAGGTGCGCGATCTGTTTGCATTGAGCAGCGACTACGATCCAACGGACAAGGCTACGCAGATGTTCTATGCCGAAACACAAAATAAACTCCTCTATGCCATAACGGGGCACACATCCGCGGAGATCGTGATGCAGCGTGCCGATGCAGACGCCCCCAATATGGGACTTACCTCCTGGAAGGGCGCCGTAGTCCGCAAGCAGGACGTTATTATCGCCAAAAACTACCTGACGCACGACGAACTCGATTCTTTGAATCGGTTGGTCGTGATCTTCCTGGAAACAGCCGAATTCCGAGCCAAAAACCGGAAAGACCTTACGATGGGATTTTGGAGGGAGAATGTCGACAAAATCCTGGTATCCAACGATCAGCCCCTTTTATCCAATGCCGGTTCCGTTGGCAAGGAGCAAAAAGACGCTTTCGCCTACCGGGTTTATGAAGAGTTCAATGCCCGCAGAAAACGCAGAGACGCCATCGAAGCCGACCGGGAGGATATGGAGCAGTTGAAGGAGCTTGAAGCGGAGATCAAACACCGGAAATAAGGCCTGCCCGCATTGCGGGAAACCGATCAAAATAGAGAAGGGAGAATAACCTCAACTACACCACCTATGACACAGAAACAAGCCATACAGCTATTCGAAGAGCGGAAGGTTCGCACCATCTGGGACGACGAAACGGAAACCTGGTATTTCGCCATTGTCGACGTCGTGGCCGTACTGACGGAGAGCGCTGATGCTGCCGCCTACTGGCGCAAGCTCAAACAACGGCTCAAAGCAGAGGGAAATGAAAGCGTGACAAATTGTCACGCTTTGAAAATGCCCGCTCCAGACGGAAAAATGCGACTCACAGATGTAGCAGATACCGAGCAGCTTTTCCGGTTGATCCAGTCGATCCCTTCCCCGAAGGCCGAACCGTTCAAGCGTTGGATGGCGCAGGTGGCCAGCGATCGCCTCGACCAGATGCAGGATCCGGAGCTGTCTATCCGGCAGGCGATGATCGACTACAAGCGCCTGGGATACTCCGACAACTGGATCAACCAGCGATTGAAGAGTATGGAGGTACGCAAGGAGCTGACCGACGAATGGCAGCGCCGGGGCGTTGAAGGGCAACAATACGCCACGCTTACCGACATTATCACGATGGAGTGGGCAGGACGTACAACCAAAGCCTACAAGCAATACAAAGGGCTGAAAAAAGAGAATCTGCGGGACAACATGACGAACATTGAATTGGCCCTCAACACCCTCGCCGAAGCTGCCGCAACGGAGATCTCGAAGCAGCAACAGCCCAAAGGCTTCCAACAGAACGCAAGAGTGGCGAAAAGCGGGGGCAGCGTAGCAAAGGCGGCCCGCAATCAACTGGAATCCCAATTGGGGCATTCGGTTATCTCTCCAATCAATGCCAAGCAAGTATTGGCAGGGAAAGAGACGGCCCAAATTGAAGAAGAAAAGAAGTAGCCTTATCTCACTCCGCTATCCGTCGGATAACGTAAAAACAAAGCAGTCACCCGTTGAGGTGGCTGTTTCTGTTTGATTTCGGGATATGAGTATCAGAAACTCGTCTCTGACTGCTGAACCTGCACCCGCTTCCCGGCCTGCTCGACATCCGAATAGACCAGGTAGACACGCTGGTCGCTGGCCATCTGATTGAGCCGTTCCTCCTCGCTGGCACCGGTGAGCGAGCGAACCGTTTCAACCTCCTGCACCACGGCCGGAGGCGTGACGATTGCCGGAGTGCTGACCGTTGGCGTAGCCGAAGACACTCCCGATCCAGTGCTCGAAGAGGTATTCACGGCCATGATGTTTTTCAGGTTCATGAATCCGGTCGCTATCGCACTTGCCATATATACGGCACCGAGAGCCGGGGACCATACCCCACCGGGATTGAAGGCCGCACGATAGGCCTCTTCGGCACTGGCCCAGGTGTTGATGGTTGTAGCAGCTATGGCTGCAGCTTTCCCCGCAACCGTACTCTCTCCAACAAGTTGGGCGGATGTTTGAAGAAGTGCCGCCGTTTGATTGGCCAACTGCATTCTGTTCTTGTACGCCTCAACTGCCAAACGCTCCCTATCATCGTTGCTTTTTTTCGTTGCGGCGATCCGTTTCTTGTCTGCTTCGAACTCGGCAGCCATCTCCTCGTCGAGTGCTTTGAGAAGTTGGTCGTTCTCCTGCTTCAGATACCTGGCCTGTATGTCAGCGATCTCCTGCCCGTATTTCTCCGTCAGCAGTTTGCGGCGCTCCATCGCCAGCTCCTCGGAGATCTGCTTCTCGTCGACCATCGCCTCGAAGGCGGCCAGCTCCTGCCGGAACTGCTCCTGTGCCAGGGCGAGATCCCCGCTCTGTGTGCCGGCACCCTGCTCGGCCTGCATCAGGGCCGTTTCATCCCGGAAGGCGGCGTTCGTCTCTTCGGTTATTCGCTGCTTCTCGGCGGCAGCCTTGCGCTGCTCCTCTGCAAGCTCAGCGTTTTTCTTCCGCTCGGCGGTGACTTCTTCTGCGTGCTTGATATCGAGATCACGCAGATAGTTTTCGTAAGCATCACGGGCCTCGACGAATCGATCCAATAGAGCCTTGCGATTCTCTTCGTTCGCCTCTCTCTCCTTCTTGGACATTTTATCGTATTCGTCCTTGAATTTGCTGTAAGCAAACGCCGCTGCAGTCATAGCATCCTTGTACTTCTGCATTTCTATCGCATTGGCCTCGGTCTCCTTACCCTGCGCCCGGAGGAGGCGGATCGTGTAGTCGATATCTGCCGACAGCCGGTCCATCTACTCCTTCTGCCTCTCCAACGCCTTGGCACTGGCTTCGGCCTGCTTCTCGATCTCCTTGTTACGGGCATTGAACAGCGCAAAGGCGGCTCCTGCGGCGGCAGCAAGAGCCGTCAACACCATACCCAGCGGCGTAGCCATGAAGGCGATGGCCGCCTTCGTCATGCCAACGATGCTGTTCTTCATGCCGGTGAACAGCGACGGAATACCGCCACCCTCGACGCTCAACTTCCCGAGGTCGATAATCAGCCCGGCCTGCGCCGGAAGCACCTGCTTCAAAGCCTCTTCATATCCGCCGACGTTGCGCTGGAAGTTACCCATCGAGGCGTCTACCTCCTTCAACTCCGCATCGAGCAGCTTGATCTGCCCCAGCATTTCGGTGCCTACGGCGCCCTCCCGCTGCTCCTTGCTCAACTGCCGGTAGGCATTGCGGAGCTGGCCCAGCGTCTGCGACATTTCGGTGTAGGAACCCTTGGCCGAAAGCAGGGCCTTTGTCGAGGCGTTCAACGAGGAACGGACGTCGCCCATCTCCGTGCGGAGCTTCTGCAATTTTTCGTAGTTGTCCTGCAATGCTTGGTTATAACCGTCAACGGTCATATTTCCACCGTTGTATTCTTTGGTAATCTGCTTGATCCGGGCGTTGGTGGCGTCGATGCCGACCTTCAACTCCTGCATCCGGGCCACAAGTTCACTGAACGACCCCGTGTTCTCGTCGATGATCGCCCGCAGCTCCTGCATACTCTTGACCTGCGCATCCTCATCCTTGGCGGAGATCTCCATCGCCTGGTTGACCTCCTCCTGCGCCTGCGACATTCGGGCCTGCGCCTCGGCGAACTCATTGGTCCCTGCCGTCAATTCGGAGAGGGTCTTTTTCAGTTTCTCGATCTCCTCGCGGAGTTCCCGGATGGTCTTCGAGCTGGATGTCGCATCCACCTCGATCACTCGTTTGATATCTTCTGCCATAACTGCTACTTGTTATTCATTCGACTCATGTTCCGGATCTCACGTTGCATAATTGCCGTTGAGGTAGTCAAAGTACCAACCACAAATTCATTCAAGAGCCCCAGGGCATCGGTAATCGGCAGGTATTGCCAAATCGCCCGCTGCACTTTGTGGATATCGTATCCCTCGTTGTACTTCTTACCCTTCGGCACGAGTACGCACGCCAGGAGTGGCACAAGGTTCTGTTCAAAATTCCCGGCGTAGGTCTGAATATTCATCCCCTGAATAGCCGTCATCTTCCGGATGTCGGTCACGGGCACGAGGGTCAGATCCCCGAACCGGTACTGCCTGGCAACCTCCGACGGCCGGGGTGCCGTGCAAAGGAATCCCGCCCGGTCCATCATGGCCCTGAACTCCGGGACCTTCAGATCGAGCAGTTCATCTACGGTCATGTCCGAGAGAATCGACAGCACGTGAAGGTTCAATTCATTCGTGTCGCCTTCGTGGTCGGCCCGTGCTCGTAGCAGGGCCTCATACTTGCCTACCGTGAGGCTGTTGTAGTTGGTTATCATACTTGCATAGTTTTGGTTTGTTTACTCATTTTCTCTGTCATTTTGGGCCTGCGACATCGACCCGATAATCTTCCGACGAATCTCGGTTACGCGATTCTGCACCGTGGATTTGCTGACCCCAAGCATCTGCGACATTTTGCGGACGCTGCCGCTCTCAGCATAGAGGATGAACAGCCGACGGTCGACGCCCGAAAGCCTGCGCAACGCATCCTTGCAGCGGCGCACGCGGGCGTCGTCCTCGTCGAACACCCCCTTGCTGGCCGTGTACTCCTCCTCTATGAGGTGGAATTGAGTTTGTCGATCGTCATTCATCTCTCAACTCGTCGCTCATTCGGGAGAATTTCCGAATCTGCCGATAATAAGAACTGGTCTGCGAAAAATACAGATTCCCGATAACCCGCACGATAAAGAAGTTCAACGCACCCCGCTGATGGATGCGCAGCAGCTTCTGCCCGTCGTAGTTGAGCAGGGCCTCGTAAACCATCTGCACGAGATCAGGAAGCGCCCGATGATGCCGATGGCAGACGTTCGTCACCAGCCGCTCGACCACTCTTTCCCTTGCAATGCTGTCGATAAGTTCTCGTTTAGTCATGTTGCAACCCGAAAAATCACTATCTTTGTTCTGCGTCTTTGGGTGATCCTTCGGGGTTGCCCTTTTTATTCTGCCGCCCGGTGACGGGCCTCGAATCCGTCAGCCTCTTTACAGCCCGAAATTTCGATTGTTTTTCACGTTATGGACAACTTATCCACCCGGGTAATTTCGAGCAAAAATGCCGCACTTTTCGTCAAAAAGGACCGGGGTCTACATCCTGCGGCTCCTCCGGGCCGTCGTAGTCGGTGAGGTTCGTAACACTCCGGTTGAACCGAAAGCAAACCTCCCCGGTGCGACCGTCCCGCTGTTTGGCGATGATGAACCGCCCGACACCGTGCGAGGAGATAGTACCGTAACGGCCGTCTCGATGGTCTGAATGCCGTAATACTCCGGGCGCATGATGAACAGCACCATATCGGCGTCCTGCTCGATGGCTCCCGATTCGCGGAGGTCAGACAGCAGTGGCGTTTTGTCAGGCCGTTCCTCAACCTTGCGGGAGAGCTGCGCCAGGATGATGACCGGTATATCCAGCTCCTTGGCCAGTTGTTTGGCCGCACGCGACATATTGGCTACCTCGCGCTCGCGGCTCTGCTGGCGGTCGTCACCGTCGAGTAGTTGCAGGTAGTCGATCACCACCATCCCGCACTTGCTCCGGCGGTGCATCCTCCGGCATTGCGCCCGTATCTGTGTCATCGACGTGGACGGACGGTCGCTGATATGGATCGGCAAAGCTGCGAGTTCGGCCTCAACCCGTTCCAGCGTTTCCCATACCTCGGAGGTGATGCTCCCGGCCCGGTAGGCGTTGGCGTCGACATTGCTCCGGCCGATCAACAACCGATCGGACAACTGCGTGTCCCGCATTTCCAGCGAGAAGAAGCAAACCGGTGTACCCTGTCGGGCGGCGCTGGCCATGAAGTGCAGCGCGGCGGCACTCTTGCCCATACCGGGACGTCCGGCCACAACGACCAGCTGCCCGCCACGCCAGCCGCCCGTATAGGTGTCGAGGCTCCGCAGGCCCGTTGAGGTCCCCACGGGCTGCCCGGAGGCGTAAGCCCGGCATCGGCTTTCAAGTTGTTCGAGCGATTCCCGGAGGATTACCCCCAGGGGCCGCAGGTCGTTGGTCGAAGTGGAGCGGTCGCCGATCATGGAGATCTCCGCCGTCGCCCAGTCGAGCACCCCGTCGGGATCGGAAGCCGCGCGGGCTGCCAATTCGTAGCTGAACACCACCAACCGGCGGCGGGTCTCGGTATCTTTCAACTGACGGGCCCAGGATACGCAGTTCACCCCCGTGCCTACGTCATTCGACAATCCGACCAGGTAAGCCACCGACACCTGGGGCTCTTTGCCCGTCGAGGTGCGCAACGTCGAGGCAACGCTCGCCAGGTCGACACTCTTTCCCCGATCATCGAGTGAGAGAATCGTCTCGTAAATGCGACGGTTCGTCGGGTCGGCAAAGGTCTCGCCCGTCAGCAGGCTCCGCACATCGGGCAGGTAAGTCGGTTCGAGGAGGAGCGCACCCAGCACGGCACGCTCCAGCTCCGGGGATTCCGGCAGCCCCTGCGCGGGAATATCAGTCGAGGAGTTCATACGGTCGTTGCGTCTCATGGCTTGGTGTGTTTGCAGGAGAAAATTCATGTTTGTGTCGTATCCAGTTTCGGGCAGAGGCTTTCCAATCCTTCATCGGGTTTCTACCGGCTCGCCAGCCGTTCGCTGTGTAATGATCGTAGAAACATTCGGCATCCGTTTCCGTCCCGTGGATAGTCAAGAAAAAGTCTTTTACGGTTTCTATCTCGGGGACGACAAACGCCGTGCGTTTGGCTGTCCCATTACGCGGCTTGTCCGCGCTTTCTTTACTATCGTTAGATAGTTTCTTTATTTTACTTTCCTTTACTTTAATAGCGAGGCTTTGCGATCGCATTGCAATCGCATTGCGATCCGTTTGCGATGCACCCCACCGGGAAGCGTTTCCCAAACGTCCTGCTTCCGAGCGTTTTGCGCGTTTCTCGTTAAAGGCTTGCATCCGGCGATTCAGGCTCTCCGAAAAGAAGATCCGGTCGTCTTTTACCGTGAAAAGTTCATAGTTGTAGACCACCGTTCGCACCTTCTCGGCCGAGGTGTTGTAACGACGTGCCAAAGCGGGGATATTGGCCACGGGATAGGTGTAATCGGGTTGGTCGCGGAGGGTTTCGACCAGCATCCAATAGATGCCGTAACCCTCCATCCCCAACTGCTCGATCATCAGCACGCATTTGGGGTCATCCTTGGCGTTGCTGTCGTGCGTGAAGTAGTAGCAATCCTTGTTCATAGCGCACCGTGGATAAAGTAACGCTTGAACTTCAGAATGCTGTCCCGTACCTTCTCGCGAGCCCATACGTCCGACACGTCGATCCCCATATTACGCAGGTAGCGGATCGTGCTCCGGGGATCGGGGATATTCAACTGCTCTGCAATGTCGAATGTCGCCAGCCTGCCGCCGCACATCAGCAGCGAATAAAGGCGGAACTCATTGTGAGTAAGGAAAAATTCTTTACCTTTGTGCAGCACTTGATACAATGCCCCTGCGCGTCGGCCTCGGACGCCGGGGGCGTGTTGTTTCTGATCCATACCTCCGGCGATTATTTACGGTTGGCACTTTCGGCAAGACGCTGCGCAGCAGCCGCACGGCGATCCTCACGGGTAACGGTACGCGATTCGATCCACTGCAATAGATCCCGACGGGAAAACACCGTGCGGCGGCCGAATTTCTTATAAGGGATAGCCTCTTTGTAGACCAGGTTGTAGAGAGCTGCCCGCGTGGTGGGAATACCTTGTTCGGTGATGAACCGCGCCGCGGTATCAGCATTCATTCCGTCTGTAATCACGGGTTCGTTCTTCCGCCGAAAAATGTCCAGTTTCGGAATAATGGCAGCTACCTCATCGGCAACAATGGAGCGTAACTGTTCGGCGGTCGTTACAATAATTTGTTCTGTCATACTCTTTGTATTTTTAACGATTCTACAATTCCTGCGGGCCCAGCAGGATATCGTTCAACGTTGACAGTGCAAAGAGAGTAAAAAGAGCAAATGGGGACCAAGCGAAACCAGTCCTCAAAATTTGCGGGGACTGTCCCCAAAATAAAAAAGTGCCCTTGCAGGCACTTGTGGTGGCGGTTTCTATCCGTGTAAAATGATACCGGAAGACAACATAGAATACTATTCGGAGGACTGTCCTCCTTTCATAAACTCATCCAATAGCGCCTCAACATCTGGCTGTAATTTGTCGTTACGGTGTTTCCAAGCATAAGAGTTCTTGCCATTGCGAATTTTACCGCCTGTAATGGCTTCAATTAACCGAGCAACCGCCGTATCCGAGTAGGTCTGTGTAACCTTCAACCGTACAAATACGGCATATAACAACGCAATGGATTGCGACCGCGGTATATTCCGTGGGTTGTCCTCCGACGCTTCCGTATCGGCTTCGGGGATCTCCGTAACGACAGGTACCATATTTTGATCAATAGAAACATCAACCGGAATAGAGGATGTTTGTTCCGTAACAAACAATGAGGGCTCTTGTAACGTATAGCCAACTTCCATTTGAATATGATCCATTGTGTTGGATATTTCCTCAACTGTCACTTTAGGATTTTGGTACGAACTATCCCAAGAAATCCAATCCTTACCCAAACAAACTGCCTTATTTAATTTTGATAATATCGGATTATCTTTCTCTTTTAGCAAATCATATATATTTAGGATAAAGATTGGACTACCTTTGCGCGTAGTACCATTAGGATCAAATAACCCTATGCCGTGCATAACAGAACGTAATTGATCTATTATCGTCAAGCTCGAATTCGTATAATATGAAACATAATCCAATAAGTAATATAAAAAATCATATTCCGCGCGGTAGGACTTGTAGCATATTGCCGTTGCCTGGTCCAGCGTCGGGATTTCATCGGCACGCCACGCCGCCAGCAATTCTGCATAAGCATCTCGAAATATCCGGGCTCTATTAATTAATTCTGGTGTCATATTATCAAAATTTCGTTAATAATTCTGCATTCTTTTCCCGCTCCTCACGTTCGAAGCTGGCCAGGTAGTTCTCCGTGGTTTTGAGGTCGCTGTGCCCCAGCGATTCGGAGATATAGGCGATGTTTGCCCCAGCACGCTTCAACACCGTGGCGAACGAGTGCCGGGCCGTATAGGTCGAGATCGGCCCGATGCCGAGCTGTTCGCCCACCTCCTTCATGCGCTTGTTTATCGCACGGGTCAGGAACTGCGTCTTCAGTTTCCGACGCATCGCGTCCTCCGAACCGTCCAATACCGGGAAGATGAACCTATCCGGAGCCGGAGGATTCCCCCAGCGGTCGATGATTGCCTGCATCCGATCGGTCACGATCACCCGAATCTCCTTGCGCGTCCGGGTCGTGCGCTCGGTTTTCTGCCGCACGAAACAGATTTCGCCGTTTACAATATCCCGGAACTTCAACCGCACAAAGTCGGCGACGTTGATTCCGTTGCAGAGGTAAAGAAAGAGCCAGTAATCGCGGTATTTGGCTGTCGCATCGCTCCCGTCTTCATACCGAGCCAGCCTACCAATTTGCTCCAGCGTAAGGGCCTTTTTGCGGCCTTCTCCCTCCTGGATCTCATACCGATCCTTGCCGAAGGGATATTGCGCTTCTCGGATTATACCCTGCCGCCGGGCCTCGTTGAGGATTGCCCGCAGGTGACGGAGGTGGATTGCCACGGTCGTCTGCGCTTTACCCTCCGAGAGCAGGAAAGCAGAATAACGACCCAGCCACGACGGGGTAACGGCATCGAACCGAATATGCGAACCGGCGAAACGTTCCAGCCCGAGAAGTACACCCCGATAGACAACCATACTGCCCACGCGACCGGCGTGTTCCAACTGATCCATTTTCGCCCGGAATGCAGTGTTTACCGTATCGGAGGCGGCACCCTTCAACCGGCTGTTCAGCGCATCGAGCGAGAACGCGCCCGAGGCGGCCAGCTCCTCAACGGCCGATCGCACGATCTGGTAGCTGCTTTCGATGTCCTTGCGAACCGCTGCCAGCGTTCGCGCCTTGGTTGTCGGCAACGCCTCCCACTCCTCCGGGGTCATGTCTTTGCCCGTGGAATAGTAACATCGCGTCCGCTTGTAGGTGACCCGAATTTTTACGGGACACTTTCCGGACTTTTTCGGGTGCGCGGTGTCGAGCATAGGGGATACCGTTATGCCGTCCTTTGAGTAGTTCATCTGTGTATAAATTTTGGCTTCGGTACACAATTTATACACAAAATTACAATTTCCAGCGAAATAAACAAAAACGAAATGAAATAAAATAGCTATATTTACAACTGAAATACAGCGATTTACAAATCAGTAGAGAAGTCGGCAAAAAACGGCAAAAATCGCCTGTTTACGATTCATAATCATGAGGTCGAGAGTTCAAGTCTCTCTCCCGCTACCAGAAAATCAAGGAGTTACGATGATTCGTAGCTCCTTTTTTCTTTTCCCGGCAGACAATTTGCACACCGGAACGGCGATTTCCACCCCTCACCG
>ENA-OYDV01000049-OYDV01000049.1-human-gut-metagenome-genome-assembly--contig:-NODE-49-length-14671-cov-5.502531_pt1 | contig 14671 bp, 13 predicted proteins | sample MGYA00243554_ERZ652913 | MGnify/ENA primary metagenome ERZ652913 (study PRJEB26926, sample SAMN06164674) | human gut metagenome | biome: ENVO:00009003; feature: ENVO:2100002; material: ENVO:00002003...
GTGCAGGACTGGGACCGCGGCGTGATTGTCGGCCGGCCGAGCTTCGGCAAGGGGCTCGTGCAGCGGCAGATTCCGTTGGGTGACGGCTCGACGGTCCGCATCACCATCGCGCGCTACCACACCCCCTCGGGCCGCGTCATCCAGCGCCCCTATGAGAACGGCAAGCGGCGCGAGTACTACCTCGACCATCTGCGGCGCTACGACGACCGGGTGCGCGACTCGCTCGACGCCGGGGCTCCGCTCTATGAGACGCTCCGGAGCCATCGCACGGTGCGGTGCGGCGGAGGCATCACTCCCGACGTGATTGTTGCCGAGGATACGACGGGCGTGACGAACTACTATGCCGAGCTGGTGCGCCGCGGTGTGGTGAACGAATTCGTGCTCTCCAGTCTGGATGCCCGCCGGGCGGAACTTGAACGCCTCTACCCCGATTTCGAGACCTTTGCGGCGCAGTTCGAGCCCGACGAGGCGATGCTCGACGAGCTGGTGACGCTCGGCTGCGGGCGCGGTGTACCCTACGACGATGCTCAATACATTGAATCGAAGTCGTTTATCCGGCTCCACCTCAAGGCGCTCCTCGGACAGCGTCTCTACGGCGTGGGGGCTTTCTACCGCGTGATGAACGAGGGACGGCCTGGAAGTTACTCGCGGGCGCTCGAGATTTTGAGCGATTGGGAGACGCAGGGCCGCTTGTTGCTCGATGTCAGAAATTAAGCACTCTTTTTTTGCATAGTCGTCGTTTTTGTATACCTTTGTGGGCGAAATCAATCCCTCGTAAAGGTATATAGGTTATGACATCTCAAACCTCGTTTCGCAAAGAGAATGAAGACTTTGGCGAACAAATCATGACGAAGGCCGTGAAGGCGGGTCGTCGTACTTATTTTTTTGATGTGCGTGCCACACGCGGTGACGATTATTTCCTGACCATCACCGAGAGCCGCAAGAAGAGCAATCCCGACGGGACGGTGGTCTTCGACCGCCACAAAATTTTCCTCTACAAGGAGGATTTTGTCAAATTCAGCGACGGTCTTGCCGAAGTGATTGCCTTTATCCGCAAGGCCAAGCCCGAGTTCTTCGAACAGCAGGAGCGCGCCGAAGAAGAGCGGGTAGCGGCAGAGTTGTAACGCGGCGGCGGTTTGTAAATCCTTTGGGACGGGGTGCGTGGCGTACCCGGGAAACGCAGCAGAGAACAGGAGAGCGAGCGTGGAGTGGATGGAGAACGGACGATGAGAGGGAGAAAGAGGATGAAGGGATGATGGAGGAAGAGATGATGAGAGGTGCGAGGTGAAGAAGGAGCGATGAATGGCAGAGAGATGAAGGAGAGAGGGGACGGATGAAGGATGAAGACGGGAGCGTGAGGCGTGAGATGGAGGATAAGCGAGGATGCAGAGAGAGAATGCAGAGAAGAGTGAGGAAAAGCGAGAAGGTGCAGCGAGGAAGAGAGAGTGAGAGGAAGAGGAGGTGAGAAGTGTAAGTGAGAAGAGGATGAGAAGAGGAAGTGAGTGAGGATGCTGTTCCCAAATAAGGATTTGTCAAATCGTATGCGGTTGCCCGTGGGCAGCCGTTTGTCGTATATGGCCGGACCGGTTGTGCGGTGAGTGGTAGCCGGCCCGGTCTGTCTGCTGTATTAAGGCCCGGTCTGTATGCTGTATTACGGTCCGGTCTGTCTGCTGTATTAAGGCCCGGCCTGCCTGCTGCGGTACGGGCCGGACGGGCAGCCGGTGGCGGATAACAGGGCGGGTGCGGTCTCGGAAGGCGGCAACTCGCTCGATTTTATTGCGCAGACAGCTCCTCCACAAGGGGCATAATCCCGAATTTTGATTAAATCTGTATAAGGAATATACCTCTTTGAAATCAAGAGAGTTAGAAGAATTACCTCGTTTTCGGGTAATGAGTTGGTAACCGTTCCAATTGCCGTGGTCTGCATCGCTTTGCTTGTTCGGGAAACTCTTACGGTACAAAGGTATGAAAAATATTCAGACTGAAAGGATCATTCCAAAAATTATTTTAGTCAGAATATTGAGCATTCATCCTTATGCAGTCTTGGTTGGAAGCAATTAACGAACAAGGAAGCCACGGTAAAGGCAACTCCTACTCCTACCACGCCTGCCCATCCGTAATGTTGCCAAAACAGACCTGAAACGAACGTACCAGCAGAACCGCCCAGAAAGTAGATGGTCATATAAACGGTATTGACTCGGTTGATGGCGGATGCGTCAAGGGAGACCACGCTGGTCTGATTTGACAAATGGATGCATTGCATTCCTGCATCAATCAAAAGGATGGCGATTATCATCCACAAGTAGCTGTCATTTCCAAAAAATGCCAACAACCATGCAGCCAATACCACACATCCTCCGGCAATAGAAAAGAACCTTGCACCGTACTTTTGGATATAGCCGCTGATGAATACGACCGTGGATGCACCTGCCAGTCCGCACAAACCGAGTGCCCCGATAATATCGTCATCCGCAAAGAATGGCTCTTGCTTCATCCGGAAAGCAAGGCAACTCCACAACGCAAAGAACGAGCCATAAGCCAATGCCGCCCTCAACGAAGCGATACGCAAGTACGGGTATTTGGCAAGCAGACGCAACAAGGATTTCATCAGACCCGCATAATTTTCACGTGAACGAGCAGGCAGAACGGGAAGCATCTTGTAAATCATAAGAAAGCATCCGAGCATAAACACACAAGCCACAAAATAGACGGAACGCCATCCCCACATATCAGCCAGGAAACCACTTAACACCCGTGAGCCAAGAATGCCTATGAGCAGACAGGACTGTATAATCCCCACGTTGCGTACCTTGTGTGCTGGTGCTGAATGGAAAGACACCAACGGGATGAAGAACTGCGGCATAACCGAAGATGCTCCGGCAAGCAAGGATGCGCCCCACACCCAATAGATGTTAGGGGCAAGTGCTATGGCAAGCAATGCGCACGATGAAATGATATAATTGGTCAATATCAGCTGCTTTCGTGAAACCAAATCGCCAAGCGGAATGACAAACACAAGTCCGACTACATAACCTATCTGGGTCAATGTCGCAACCATGCTGGCAGAAAAGTCGCTTACCCCAAAATCCTTTGCCATGCTGCCCAACAAAGGCTGGTTGTAGTAGCAGTTGGCAACGGAAAGCCCGGTAGCGACTGCCATCAGAGCCAGCAGAGGTGCCGGAATGCCGTGGTTTTCTCTCAATTCATATTTCATCATTTATTCCTCCTTTCAGTATGACACAACTTTCAATCCAATCAAGGAGGCAATGAGCGTGAACAGGAAGAAAAGCCGTATGGGAGTGGCCGGCTCTTTGAAAACGAATATCCCAATCAAGACCGTGCCGACCGCTCCGATACCCGTCCAAATGGCGTATGCCGTGCCCAAAGGCAAAGTCTGAACCGCTTTGGCAAGTAATGCCATACTCAATACCGTGGAAGCCAAGAAACCGCTTCCCCACAGATAAAAACCAATACCTGATGCCTCTCTCGTTTTTCCCAAGCAGAATGTAAGGCTTACCTCAAACAATCCTGCCAAAAATAAAATTATCCAATTCATACCTATGATTTATTAAATTCGGGTGCAAAAGTAAGCAAGTAATTTCTAACCGTTTTTTACATTTGGTAAAAACGGATTTTGCATTTGACAAAAAAACAGCCGTTAGCAGCTGTTTCTGTGCGCTATTTTATAATTTTGTACCACAACAAAATGACTTATGGATATAAAGGAAATCATCAACCAGAGATATGCCATGCCGGATGCGTCTTTGGACAAGTTGCGGCAATGCCTGACGGAAGTCTCATACCCAAAAGGATTCCAAGTGTTGGAATATGGCAAGATAGAAAAAGACATCTTTTTCATCAAGAAAGGCATTGTCCGCGCCTATACTTCGGTAGAGGGGAAAGAAATTACCTTTTGGGTCGGCAAGGAAGGGGCGACTATTGTTTCCATGAAAGGATATGTGAATGACGAACCGGGGTATGAAACAATGGAGCTGATGGAAAATTCTGTCTTATATGTATTGGAAAGGAAAAAACTGAAAGAGTTATTCTTGAAGGATTTGCACATAGCCAATTGGGGACGGCGTTATGCGGAAATGGAACTGCTTGCTGCCGAGGAACGGCTGATTTCCATGTTGTCAGCCGTCGCCTCGGAACGGTATCACGAGTTGTTGGAGAAAGAGCCTGATTTGTTACAGCGGTTGCCGTTAGGAAGTATCGCCACCTATTTAGGCATCACACAGGCAAGTTTGAGTAGGATTCGGGCACAAATAAAATGACGTTTCACCTAACGAAAGCCAAAGCATTTGTCTGTTGTCTGTCTTTTCGCAAGCACAGCCTTTCCAGCAAGACATTACGCACTCTTGCGGCATTGGATGTGTTGATACGGAAAGCCAGTGCCATTACCATTGGCAGCGCATACACTTCCAAATAATAACCGTTTGGCAGCCTGATGCGCCTTTCCACTTCGCAAGATTGCAACACTCCGCTCCTATACACGGCTCGGACAGCGGCACGGAGTGTCGGGGCGATTACATCAAACAGCGTTACCAACTCCATTTCGCTCATCCACACATTGGCTATATCGGACGGTACGGCAACCCTGCCGCTTCCGTCCATCGTGATTGTTGCCCGTTTCATATCCCTGCCACCTTGATGTTACCGAATGACTTGCTCAACTTGTCGCCCAGCATCGTGAGGTCGTTATCCAGCTTCTCCACGGTTATCTTCGCATAGATTTGGGTCGTTTCGATGTTCGTATGTCCCAAAATGCGGCTTACACTTTCTATCGGCATACCCTTGCAGAGAGCCAGGGTTGCGAATCCATGACGTGAGCAATGGAAGCTGATGTCCTTATTCACGCCGCATTCCCGTATCATCTTCTTCAACGGCTTGCAGATTGACCAATAGTTCAGATTGGGGAATACGAAGTCGTTTTCTTGGAACGGTCGGTAACGCTCGATTATCTGCAAGGGGATGTCCAGCAGCTTCACTTGGAAAGGTACGCCCGTCTTGTGACGCTTGGAGATAATCCACTTCTCGCCGTTCACCTCCACGATTCGGTCGTTGGTCAGTTCCTTGATGTCCACGAAAGAGAGGGCGGTGAAACTCGCAAACACAAACAGGTCACGGATATATGCCAGTTTCGGGTCTGAGAACTCGTGCGTCATCACCGCCTTCAACTCATCCTCCGTCAGAAACTCACGCTCCTTGACATTCGGGCTGATGTGGAATTGCGCAAACGGGTTTCTCGGTATCAGTCCGTTGAAGTGCGCACGCATCACCACGCCTTTCAGCCACATGCACTTCTCCCATATAGTGCCGTTGCGCAATCCCGCTTCCGTGGAGAGATAGACCGCAAACTCCTTGATGAAGTCGGGCGTAAGTTCCAGCATCGACATGTCGCTGCGCTTGTAGAACGACTTGATGAATGCCGCCACATAGTTCCTTGCCACTACCCTTGACTGATAGGTCGCCAACTTCCTGTCCTTGCCGACACGCTTCTTGAACACCTCGTTCTCACGGTCGAAGGCTTTGAGCAGCGTTTCATACTCGCCGCCTATGCCCTGATAGGCGTTGCGTACCATCTCTGCCGTCACAAACGCCTCACGGTCGGAAATGCGCTGGTAGTGCTTGATGATTTGCGCCTTGATGTTGTCAAGCGCAAGGTTCGTCTCCCTCGCTTCCACGCTCTTGCCTTTGGCACGGTTGCCCTTTGCATCCCAAAGCTCCTTTGTGATGCTCCGCTTGCAACTGAACTGCGCTACCGTCCCGTTGATTGTAACCCGTCCCATGATGGGGACAATTCCGTTCTTCTCCTTGCTGCCGTTCGTATAGAACAGCACGCGAAATGTGCTCCTTGTCATACTCGTCCTTTTTTGGTTGCAAAACTATAAATCAACGAGTTAAACCTTGACAAGCAAACCTATGCAGAACGGCACAAACGGGACGGAGAGTGTTAAATCTGCATTTCTGACGGGTAACGATTAGGAAACCGTTCTCTTTCTCCAATCCGCTTTGAAACGCTATTCAGCCCTCTATCCAACTTCCGCGATTTTCTCCTAACTACTTAATTCACAGATTACATTGCGTTAATCTGCCGAATTTTGGAGGTTTTTCCATAGATTTTGATTAACTTTGCGCAAATTCTGCTGACGATGAAATTTCATCAATACCTTATTCTGACCCTCAAGGGGTGTGCCATGGGAATGGCCGATGTCGTTCCCGGTGTCTCGGGCGGAACCATCGCCTTCATCTCGGGCATCTACGAGGAGCTCATCGACTCCATCAAGAGCATCAATATGCAGGCGCTCAAGCTGCTCTTCACCTTCCGCCTGGCCGAATTCTGGCGCCACATCAACGGCCGCTTCCTCTGCGCCGTGCTGCTGGGCATCGCCATCTCCATCTTCTCGCTCGCGCGGCTGATGATCTATCTGCTCACGCACCACCCCATCGCCATCTGGTCCTTCTTCTTCGGACTGATTGTCGCCTCGGCGCTGCTGGTCGCCCAGCAGGTGGGCAAGTGGAACGTGCAGAACGTGCTGTCGATGCTCGTCGGCGTCGTCGTGGCGTGGTGGATTACGGTTGCTTCGCCCACGGAGACGCCCGATACGTGGTGGTTCATCCTCCTCTCGGGTGCGATTGCCATCTGCGCGATGATTCTGCCCGGCATCTCGGGCGCCTTCGTCCTGCTGCTGCTCGGCAAGTACCAGTTCATCATGCAGGCGGTCGGCGACCTGAACATCCCCGTGCTGCTGACCTTCGCCGTCGGCGCCGTTGCGGGCATCATCAGCTTCTCGCACCTGCTCTCGTGGCTGCTCAAGCACTGGCACGACATCACGGTGACGCTGCTCATGGGCTTCATGCTCGGGTCGCTCAACAAGGTGTGGCCCTGGAAGGAGGTGACCGAGATGTATGTCGACAGCCACGGCGAGCTGCAGCCGCTCGTCGAGCGCAACGTCCTGCCGGGCCGCTTCGAGGCGCTCACGCAGCTCGATGCCCAGGTGGCCGAGGCCGTCGTGCTCTGCATCGTGGGATTCCTGCTTATCTATGCCATCGAACTGGCGGGCCGCATCATCATGAAGCGGCAGGGAAAGGAGGGGTAGCCCCATGCGACGCTTCGGACTGGTCGGGCGTACCCTCGCCCACTCCTTTTCGGCAGCCTATTTCGCGGAAAAGTTCCGCCGCGAGGGGCTCGACGACTGCTCCTATGCGCTTTGCGAACTTCCGTCGGTCGACGTGGTGCGCGATTTGCTGGAGCGCGAGCCGGAGCTTTGCGGCTTCAACGTGACGATTCCCTACAAACGGTCTATCCGCCCGCTGCTCGACGAGCTCAGCTTCGAGGCGCAGTGCATCGGAGCGGTCAACTGCGTGAAGCGCACGGCCGGGGGTCGGCTCTGCGGCTACAACACCGACGTGGAGGGGATATATGCCTCGCTGACGCAGCTGCTTGACGGCGAGCTGCCCGACGAGGCGCTCGTGCTGGGTACGGGCGGGGCGTCGCAGGCCGTACAGTATGCGCTTGCGCAGTGGGGAATACCCTACCGTCTGGTGTCGCGCGATGCGGCGCGGGGTGATTATACGTATGATAATCTTCCGTGTGAGGTGGTCGAGCGTTCGCACTTGATAATCAATGCAACGCCTGTAGGCACCTACCCTGCCGTCAACGAGGCTCCGCGCATCCCCTACGGCTATGTAACGCCGGCGCACCACCTCTTCGACCTGGTCTACAATCCCCCGCTCACGCAGTTCCTCGATTACGGCCGCCAGCGCGGGGCACGGACGCTCAACGGCGAGCTGATGCTCCACGTGCAGGCCGAAGCCTCGTGGCGCATCTGGAACGAATAGACGTGGTCGGGCCCGGCCCGCGGCCGGGGTGAACGATAATAATGATGTAGCGGGTGCAAACGATGACGCCGGTGCGGCCCGAGACCGGGCAAATGCGGAGAGTGAATCAACCAACCACAGGTATGAACTTGAAAATTCGGATTTCGATTCTGGCGGCGCTGCTCCTTTCGGGCGGTGTCGTGACGGCGCAGCAGACTGAAGCGTCTGCTCCCGAGCAGACGCCTCCCCTCTTTCAGGGGACGGCTCCCCAGCGCTTCATCGTCCGTCTGGTGAGCGAGGCCGAGCAGATTGCGCTGGCCGAGGAGGTCAAGGCGGCCGACCTCTCGCCGGTGGTCTACGTGCGGACGGTCATCGATACGACGGGACGTCCGACGGCGTGGCGTTACATGGACCGGACGTGCCAGGGACGCGATTTCCGCGACGTGGAGCCGGCTACGGAAGCTACGCGCCGCGTGCTGGAGCAGGCGCTCGACAGCCTCGAGGCCTGGACCCCCGCAACGCGCGGCGGCCGTCCGTGTGAGGCGGAGCTGGGGCTGCAGCTGCGCCTGCCCGTCGAGAAGATTGCCCGCAAGCAGGATGGCGACCCGCTGCTCTTCATGGGAGAGACGCCCGACAAGAGCTTCCATCAGTGGGCGCGCACGCACATGCGTTACTTCGCCAATGCGGGTTCGTCCAAGGCCGAAGGGCAGCTCATGGTCCGCTTCCGCGTCGAGTCCAACGGCCGCATCACCATCCTCGAGGCGTCGGATTTCCCCGACCAGAAGCTGGTGCGCGACGTGGTGCGCGTCATCCGCAAGAGCGAGGGCAAATGGACGCCGCGGCGCATCGACGGCAAGCCGGTGGCCAGCGAGTACTCCTATCGGGTCTATTATACGGGCAGCTGATGGAACGAACATCGAGGGCGGAGGGCCCTCGACGCGATATCCCGCCGGCGGAGGCGGGCTGAAACGACGGCGGGACGGGGGCAAACAGCGAACCTTCGCCCCGCCGTGCGCAATACGGGGCGTGTCGGAGAGTGCCGGTCGCGCCGTGAAGTGTGAAGGGAGCCGTTCACTGCAGAACGGCTCCCTTGGTCTGTGCGGCTAACGGTGGCGCAGCAGGTCCTGCGCCCGCTCGAAATCCTCCTTGTGGACGACGAGCTGGGCGGGCATCGTGCCGATGGGATAGATGGTCGACATGTATTCGTTGCGGATTGTCGACTCGATGCCGGCGCTGTCGAGCATCGACTTGGCTATTTCGGCCTCCATGAGCGTGTTGTACTCCGCCAATACAATCTGCGATTCCTCTTTCATGGCTGTTCGGTTTTAGGTTTGCTGCCTTTTCGGCTACTTAAAGATAAGCAATTTGTTGATAAAATGCAACAGCGGCTCCCGATTTTGTCGGGAAAATGAGTTATCTTTGTTCACGAAAAATCTGAAGTGAAATGCCCCAGTTCGTCCATCTGCACGTACACTCCCAATATTCGATTCTCGACGGTCAGGCGAGCATCCAGCGCCTCGTTGACAAGGCCATGGCCGACGGTCAGCCCGGAATCGCCATCACGGACCATGGCGACATGTTCGGTATCAAGGAGTTCTACAACTACGTCAAGAAGGTCAAGGGCAAACTCAAGGACAAGGCTGCCGAGTGCGAAAAACGTTTGGCGGAGCTTCGCGAAGGGACGGCGGAGGCGGCCGGCGGCGACGCTTCGGCCGAAATCGCCGCGTGCGAGCGGCAGCTCGAGGAGCTGCACCGCAAGATGGCCTTCAAGCCCATCATCGGCTGCGAGGTCTACGTCGCGCGCCGCCGGCTGAGCGACAAGGAGGGCAAGCCCGACCAGAGCGGCTACCACCTCATCCTGCTGGCCAAGAATCTGAAGGGCTACCACAACCTGATAAAAATCGTCTCGAAGGCGTGGACCGAGGGTTTCTACATGCGCCCGCGTACCGACCGCGCCGAAATCGAGAAGTACCATGAGGGGCTCATCTGCTGCTCGGCCTGTCTGGCGGGCGAGGTGCCGCGCGCCATTACGGCCGACGATTTCGATAAGGCCGAGGAGTCGATTCGCTGGCACAAGGGTGTCTTCGGCGAGGACTATTACCTCGAGCTGCAGCTGCACAAGGCCACCGTCGAGCGCGCCAACCACGAGGCCTATCCCATGCAGCTGAAGGTGAACGAGCATCTGCGCCGCCTGGCGGCCAAGTACGGCGTGAGGATGGTCTGCACGAACGACGTGCACTTCGTCGACGAGGATAACGCCGAGGCGCACGATCGCCTCATCTGCCTCTCGACGGGCAAGGACCTCGACGACCCCAAGCGCATGCTCTACTCGAAGCAGGAGTGGCTGAAGACGACGGCCGAGATGGCCTCCATCTTCGGCGAGAGCGACCCCGAGGCGATGGCCACGACGGTCGACATCTGCAATCAGGTGGAGTGCTACTCGATTGACCACGCCCCCATCATGCCGACCTTCGAGATTCCGGCCGAATTCGGTACGGAGGAGGAGTACCGCGCCCGCTATACGGAGCAGGACCTCTACGACGAGTTCACGCGCGACGAACACGGCAACGTGGTGATGTCGGAGGAGGAGGGCCGCAAGAAAATCGAGAAACTGGGCGGCTACGACAAGCTCTACCGCATCAAGCTCGAGGCCGACTATCTGGGCCATCTGACGATGATTGGCGCCCACAAGCGCTACGGCGAGCAGCTGACCGACGAACAGTCCGAGCGGCTGAAGTTCGAGCTGCACATCATGAAGACGATGGGTTTCCCGGGCTACTTCCTCATCGTGCAGGACTTCATCCGCGCGGCGCGCGAGGAGCTCGACGTATCGGTGGGTCCGGGCCGTGGTTCGGCGGCCGGTTCGGCCGTGGCCTACTGCCTCGGTATCACGCAGATTGACCCGATTGCCTACGACCTGCTGTTCGAGCGTTTCCTCAATCCCGACCGTATCTCGCTGCCCGATATCGACGTCGACTTCGACGATGACGGCCGCGGCCGCGTGCTCAACTGGGTGACCCAGAAGTACGGCAAGGAGAAGGTGGCCCACATCATCACCTACGGTACGATGGCCACCAAGCTGGCCATCAAGGATGTGGCGCGCGTCGAGAAGCTCATGCTCGCCGAATCGGACCGTCTGTGCAAGCTGGTGCCCGACAAGACGCCCGACGGCAAGGCGGTCAAGAACCTCTCGCAGGCCATCGAGCTGGTGCCCGAGCTGAAGGCGGCCGAGCAGTCGGACAACCCCGTGCTGCGCGATACGATTCGCTATGCCAAGATGCTCGAGGGCAACGTCCGCAATACGGGCGTGCATGCCTGCGGCACCATCATCTGCCGTGACGACATCACCGACTGGGTTCCCGTCTCGACGGCCGACGACAAGGTGACGGGCGAGAAGATGCTCGTCACGCAGTACGAGGGTTCGGTCATCGAGGATACGGGCCTTATCAAGATGGACTTCCTCGGTCTGAAGACCCTCTCCATCATCAAGGATGCGCTGGAGAACATCCGCCAGACGAAGGGCATCAAGGTCGACATCGACGACTTCTCGATTATCACCGACCCGGCCACCTACAAGCTCTACAGCGAGGGCCGCACCGTCGGCACGTTCCAGTTCGAGTCGGCCGGCATGCAGAAATACCTGCGCGAGCTGCAGCCCTCGACCTTCGAGGACCTCATCGCCATGAATGCCCTCTACCGTCCGGGCCCGATGGACTACATTCCCGACTTCATCGCCCGCAAGCACGGACGCAGCCCGATTGTCTACGACATCCCCGTCATGGAGAAGTATCTGAAGGATACGTACGGCGTGACGGTCTACCAGGAGCAGGTCATGCTGCTGTCGCGTCTTCTGGCCAACTTCACCCGCGGCGAGTCGGACACGCTGCGCAAGGCGATGGGTAAGAAGCTCAAGGACAAGCTCGACGCGCTGAAGCCCAAGTTCATTGCCGGCGGTACGAAGAACGGCCACGACCCCAAGGTGCTCGAGAAAATCTGGGCCGACTGGGAGAAGTTCGCCTCCTACGCCTTCAACAAGTCGCACGCGACGTGCTACTCGTGGGTCGCCTTCCAGACGGCCTACCTCAAGGCCAACTACCCGTCGGAGTACATGGCGGCGGTGCTGAGCCGAAACCTGGCGAACGTCGACCAGCTGACCATCTACATGAACGAGTGCAAGCGGATGGACATCCGCGTGCTCGGGCCCGACATCAACGAGTCGATGCGTACCTTCTCGGCCAATGCGGCGGGCGACGTGCGCTTCGGCATGGCGGCCGTGAAGGGTGTCGGCGAGGCGGCCGTCGACAGCATCATCGCCGAGCGCGAGGCGAACGGCCGCTTCAAGGATATCTACGACTTTGTCGAGCGGGTCAACTTCAGCCTGGTCAACCGAAAATGCCTCGAGAATCTGGCCTATGCCGGAGCCTTCGACTCGATTTCGGGCTTCCCACGCTGCAAGTTCTTCGGTGCGGATGCCCGCGAGAGCAGCGGCATGACCTTCCTCGAGCAGCTGATGCGCTACGGACAGCGCTTCCAGGTCGAGAAGAACAACGCCCAGCAGAGCCTCTTCGGCGGGGACGACCATGTCGACATACAGCATCCGCTCGTGCCGGCCTGCGCCGATTGGAGCCAGCTCGAGACGCTCAACAAGGAGCGCGAGGTCATCGGCCTCTACCTCTCGGCCCATCCGCTCGACGACTACGCCATCATCATGCGCAACATGTGCAAGACGCAGCTCTCGGAACTGCAGAACCTCGAGGCGCTCAAGGGGCAGGAGATTGCGGTGGCCGGCATGGTCATCAGCGTGCAGAACCTGCTGACGAAGAACGGCAAGCCGTGGGGCAAGTTCACGCTCGAGGACTACAACGGAACGCACGAGTTCGCCCTCTTCGGCAAGGATTACGAGAATTTCCGCAAGTACCTCTATACGGATTACTTCCTCTTCATACGGGGCAAGGTGCAGCCGCGCCCCTACAACGACAAGGAGCTGGAGTTCAAGATTGTCTCGATGATGCAGCTCTCGGAACTGAGCGAGTCCATCAAGGAGATGCACGTCCAGCTGCCCGTCGAGGAGGTGACGCGCACGCTCATCGACGAGCTGGCGGCGCGTGTGCGGGAGTCGAAGGGGCAGACCGTCCTGCGGCTGAACCTCTACGACCGCGAATCGCAGGTGTCGCTCAACCTCTTCTCGAAGAGCTACAAGGTGGGCATCACCCGCGAACTGGTCTCCTATCTGGATGACCACAGCATCAGGTATTCCATTATGTAAACAAACCGATAAAACTAAAATTCATACAGTTATGGCATTAGCAATCAACAAGGAAAATGTTCAGGAAGTTCTCTCTTCGGAACTTCCGGTAGTAATCGATTTCTGGGCCGAGTGGTGCGGTCCCTGCCGCATGATGTCGCCCATCGTCGACGAACTGGCCGCCGCATACGAGGGCCGCGTGCTCGTCGGCAAGTGCGACGTCGAGGAGAACGACGAGCTGACGATGAAGTACGGCGTGCGCAACATCCCGACCATCATCTTCCTCAAGAAGGGCGAACTGGTCGACAAGCAGGTGGGCGCCTGCTCGAAGGAGGCGCTGGCCGCCAAAATCGAAAAGCTGCTCTAGGCGATGCTGCGCTGTATCGACTGGCACGGGCTGCAGGCCGTGGAGTTCGGCAAGGGCGACTACGAGGCGCTGCTCATTCCGGGCTTCGGGGCCAACCTTGTGCGGCTGGCCAACGTGCGGCTCGGCGTGGAGATTCTGCGTACCCCTGCGGCCGATGAAATCGAGACCTTCAAAGGGCGTCCCCACGTCTTCGGCCTGCCGGTGCTCTTTCCGCCCAACCGCATTGCGGACGGCACCTTCACCTTCGGCGGACGCACCTACCACCTGCCCATCACGCAGGTCAAGGAGCACCATTACCACCACGGAATCCTCAAGAGTCAGCCCTTCGCCGTCTCGAAGGCGTGGGAGACGGACGAGGAGGTATTCCTCGAGTGCCGCTACTACTCCAATGCGGGCAACGACGCGATTTTCCGCGACTTCCCGCACGAGTTCAAGTGCAAGATATCCTTCCGCCTGACGGCCGATGGCCTCGAGCAGGAGGTCTTCTTCGCCAACCGGAGCCGGGAGGCGATGCCCATAGGTGTGGGGTTCCATACGCCGATGCGGATTCCCTTCGCCGACGGCGGAGCCGAGGATTACGTACTCCGCATGGCCGTCGGCGAGCAGGTCGAGCTCAACGGGCGCAACATCCCGACGGGGCGCACCTTCGCCCTTCCCGAGAACTTTGCCCGGCTGCGCAGCGAAGGGCTGCGCGTGACGGAGTGCGACCCCATCGAGGCTGCATTCACCGTGCGTGAAATCGACGTCGGCGGGCGCCCCTTCCGCGGAGCGCTGGTCGAGAACCTCCGGACGGGGGTACGGACCTTCTACGAAGCCGACGAACAGACCATCTACTGGACGCTCTGGAACAACGGCGGGCATGTACCCTACTGCTGCCCCGAGCCGCAGTCGTGGTGGACCGATGCCCCCAACGCCGCCAATCCGGCCGAACACGGCTTTCGGGCCATCGAACCCGGCGGCAAGTGGCGGATGCGCTTCCGTCTGTGGGCCCGGTAGTCGGCGCGAGCCCGTATGGTAATTGACCAACCGCACGTTTTATTATTATAATGTGGCCGGTTGAACGAAGAAGCCCTCTCCGCACATCGGAGAGGGTTTCTTCGTGGTCGGAATGGAGGCCGGCGAGGCCTTTTTGAATAACACACTTATATACTTTAATGTAGGGACAGTCGTTTAATTCCGTCATTATGAGTCAATCGGCAGACTGTCCCGGTAATTTTTCCGATCGAACACATCTT
>ENA-OYDV01000051-OYDV01000051.1-human-gut-metagenome-genome-assembly--contig:-NODE-51-length-14363-cov-5.353648_pt1 | contig 14363 bp, 12 predicted proteins | sample MGYA00243554_ERZ652913 | MGnify/ENA primary metagenome ERZ652913 (study PRJEB26926, sample SAMN06164674) | human gut metagenome | biome: ENVO:00009003; feature: ENVO:2100002; material: ENVO:00002003...
GAGATCAGCCTCGGTCTCGTGGGCTCGGAGATGTGTATAAGAGACAGGTATTGGTCGGGTTGGCCGTCTCGCGGGGGTCGAGGTTGTCGGCCAGCATGTCGACCACCTCGTCGCTGATGTCGATGCGGTCGACGCGGTAGCTCAGATTCTCCATGTTGACGTCGAGCCCCGTCAGATACCCCGTCGCCAGCGCCTTGACCTCGACGCCGAGCCGTTCGCGCATCGTGGGGTCGTCGGTGTAGGCGGTGACGAATGCACTCTTGAATTCATCGCGCGATACGCCCGGCAGCAGCTCCACGAAGGAGTCGTAGTACTTCTGCTGCAGCAGCGTGGCCACGGCGTCGAGCTTCGCGGCGTCGGTGGTCATCTGCGCGAGCAGCTCCGGCAGCACTTCGTCGTCGACGTAGGCCGCATCGTGGAGCAGCCGCTGCACGTCGGCATAATAGCCGTTCGCATCCTCATCGGGCAGTCGGGTCGGAAGCCAGATGTCGGCCTCCTCGAAAATCCGGTCGATGCGTGTTCCGTCGTTGTTGTTGATGTCGTCCATCGTGATGCGGACCCTGGCCAGCGGCGCCTCGAAGGTCGATGTCTCGTCGCCGATGGTGATGTTGTCGGCGTCGACGTTTCGCAGGTCGTAGTCGTTGTCGACGCAGGCCGTCGCAAGAAGGACGAAAAGCATGAAAATAGAGAGTTTCTTCATAACCTTTCTTAAAATGTCGCACAAAAATAGCACAAGGGGAAAAACAAACAATAAAAAGGAGGTTTTTATCAATTTAAATTTCGTGATATATTTGTTACATTTGCACCACGTATGAGTGAAACGGTCCGCGATTCGCTGAAGGAGCAGGTCTCCCGGCTCCCCCTCTCGCCCGGCGTCTACCAGTTCGTGGACCGGACGGGGACCATCATCTATGTGGGTAAGGCCAAGAGCCTGCGCAAGCGGGTCTCCTCCTACTTCGTACAGAGCCGTGAGCACAGCGCCAAGGTGCGTGTGATGGTGAAGCAGATTGTCGAAATCCGCCACATCGTCGTGGGGAGCGAGACCGACGCCCTGCTGCTCGAAAACTCGCTCATCAAGACGCTCCAGCCCCGCTACAACATCCTGCTCAAGGACGACAAGACCTATCCGTGGATTGTCGTGCGGCGCGAGCCCTTCCCCCGCGTGCAGTCGACGCGTACGCTCGTGCGCGACGGTTCGCAGTACTTCGGCCCCTACGGCTCGGTGATGATGCAGCACAGCGTGCTGGACTTCATCCGCGAGGTGGTGCCGCTGCGCACCTGCAAGCTCAACCTCTCGCCCGAGGCCATCGCCCGGGGACGCTATACGGTCTGCCTGCAGTACCATCTGGGCAACTGCAAGGGGCCCTGCATCGGGGCCCAGAGCGAGGAGGAGTACGACCGGCTGGTCGACATGGTCGTCTCGGTGCTCAAGGGCGACCTGCGCCCCGTGCGCACCTACCTCGAGGGGGAGATGCAGCGGGCGGCCGAGGCGCTCCGCTTCGAGGTGGCGCAGCGCTACAAGCAGCGCCTCGATGCGCTGGACAACTACGCCGGGCGGTCGGTGATTGTCAGCGCGCGGATTCGCGACGTCGACGTCTTCTCGCTGCTGCCCGACGACGATGTGGCCTACTGCAACTTCGTGCGCATCCGCCACGGCTCCATCATCGGCGTCTCGACCGTGCGTCTGACAACGGGTGTCGGCGCCGACGAGCGCGACATGCTGACACTGGCCATCCAGCACATCGTCGAGCAGATTGGCGGCGGCGAGCTGGCGCGCGAGGTGATTGTCCCCTTCCTCCCCTCGACGACGCTGCTCTTCGACGGGGTGACCTTCACGGTTCCCAAGCGCGGCGAGAAGCTCGAACTGCTCGAATTCTCGCAGAAGAGCGCCCGCATCTACCGGGCCGAGCAGCTCAAGAACCTCGAAATCAAGAATCCCGAACGCCATACCGAACGTCTGATGAACGCCCTGCAGAAGGAGCTGCACCTCGACCGCCAGCCGCGCCACATCGAGTGCTTCGACAACTCCAACCTTCAGGGCTCCAACCCCGTGGCCTCGTGTGTCGTCTTCCGCGACGGCAAGCCCTCGCGGAAGGAGTACCGCCACTTCAACATCAAGACGGTGGAGGGGCCCGACGACTACGCCTCGATGCGCGAGGTGGTCTACCGCCGCTACAGCCGCCTGCAGGCCGAGGGGGCCGAGCTCCCCGACCTGATTATCGCCGATGGCGGCAAGGGGCAGATGGGCATCATCCACGAGGTGCTGGAGGCGCTGGGGCTCGACATTCCGATTGCCGGTCTGGCTAAGGACGACCGCCACCGCACGGCCGAACTCTACTGCGGCTATCCGCCGCTGCTGGTCGGACTGCGCCCTACCTCGCCGCTGTTCCACTTCCTGGCGAGCATCCAGGACGAGGTGCACCGCTTCGCCATCACGTTCCATCGCCAGAAACGCAGCAAGGAATTCATTCACAGCGAACTGGAACAAATCGAAGGGGTGGGGGCCAAGACCGTCTCAACGCTGTTGGCCCACTTCCGCTCGGTGGCCAAGGTCCGCGCGGCCAACATCGGCGAGTTGTCGGCGCTGGTGGGCAGCGCCCGGGCGCAGCGAATCTACTCCTTCTTCCATCCCGAGCAGTGACTCCTGTCGGTCAGTAGGGGCGGATGGAGGAACGGAATCGACCGCTTTTTGTCGCTGACACCGAATAAATTCGGACCAAAGTTTTTGAATTGGTGAATTTTTTATACCTTTGCTCACCCGATTCGCTCGACCGTGAGAGAGTCTGCCCGGATGGCGGAATCGGTAGACGCGTTGGTCTCAAACACCAATGACAGCAATGTCGTGCCGGTTCGACCCCGGCTCCGGGTACCATGAAAATCGCTTAATCTGTTGATATATACGGATTAAGCGATTTTTATTTTCTGGATTTTCCCCACACGTGCTGTGAAAGATGTTTTAATCCACCTCTTTTACCCAATCATGCGCATGTTTTGTTATGATCTTTCGGGTAGTGTCAGCGGAATATCTGGATAGAGTGTTTCGTAGGGTTGCATCGGCTCCAGAGTTTGCGGACGACTGGCCGAGCGGAGAAAATTCCAGAAATCCGCGGGAAAGTGCACGACTTGTCCCACATGGGAGCGAAGTGTGGTCAACACCACACGGCCATCGCTCAGCCGTCCGATATGTTCGAGTTTTTCGCTGCCGAACATCCCGGGACGGATGCGTAGCACTTCGCCCGTCGGGCGATTCCAGAGTCGGGCGAAATCCAGGCGCATCGAATCACAAGCTCCTTTGATCAGCGTCCAGTCGTCTCCAAACGGGAGTAGGTTCGACCAGGGATCCACATTCTGCATACGGGTGGCCCGGCAGCGGCGCGTGTCGATGTCGAGTTCCAGCAGCCGGGCAACCACCTCCCGGTTCGAGAAGCCGCACATTACCAGTCGGCCGGTTCCGGGTACAGGGATGGAGCCGTTGAACCCGTCGCCGCTCAATATGTGGAAGCCCAGCGGAGTGAGCGTGCCGTTGTCGTAGCGATAGGTCTCTTCGCCGTGTGCAAGGAGGATGCGTCCGAGTCCGTCGCAGGCGAACCTGCAAGGGTGCTGCGCCTTGGGCAGGGGAAAACGCTGGACGCGCTCCACTCCCTGCGGATTCATCGTGAGGATCGTGGCGCTCTGCCGGTCGCCGAAGCAGAGGTAGCGGCCGAACCATCGGGGCCGCTGGTCGAAGAAAAGAAAGGGCGATTCCTGTTTTGGCAGGTCGCACAGCCGCTTCCAACTGTTCGCTTCCAGGGGATTCTTGCCCCCGAGAAGCATCCAGCACTGCATGGGCGGAATGTAGTAAAACGCCGCATAGAAATCCATCTCCGGGGAGTAGGTCAGGCAGCAAAACCGGTTCCAGCGCACCTTGACCGGTTGCAGCGGCCGCTGGCGGAGGTCGGCGACGAAATTTCCCTGCCACTCCTCCGCATCGCGGCTTTTCCACCTCCCGCTGCAGAAGTCGCCGGCCAGCGCGTCGAGCATGTAGTCGGCATCATCGGGCCATGGCACCTCTTCGCAGGGCATCGTACGCCTAGGATCGAGTGCTCGGGCCGGAGTGCCCGGTGCACGCCCTGGCTGCTTCAACTGCCGACAATATTGACCCGCCTTTCCGCAAGCCTTTTCGAAATCCGCAACGTGAGCCTCCGGTTGCAACGTGAGGAGGTAGATATCGTCGCCGTCGAGGTCGTAGAGCCGGTATCCGTGGCAGGTCAGCTCCTGCCCGAGAGCAGCAAGTCCCTCTTCGTGCGAGCGGCAGGCATATTGCACCCCAATCTCGTCGAATCGGGCTTCATGCAGCACCGAAATCCCTTCGCCCCATTTTTTACGCATCTCAGCCAGCGAGTCGTTCACATCCCCGTCGTATTTGAGCAGGTCCAGCGCCTCCTCTACGGCCCGCTCGACCTCCGGGAATTGGCCTTTCCCTGCTTTTCCTGCCGACATGCCGCCCGCATCGTCCTCTGCTTTCGTCTGGGCCTCTTCTTCGGCTTGTCCGATCTCCGAAGGCTTGTGCCCGAGCTGATTCTCGAGCATCTGAAACACCTTCACGTGGGCCTTTCGGATTCCCTGACTCGTGTAGACCATCACGGGTTTGCGCACCAGCCGGATACCGAACTCTTCGAGCACGTCGAACAGTTCCGGAAGCTGCAGCGGCGTGAACATCCGGTGCTGCATCACGGGGCGGTCTTCGATGAAGAGATCGCCGTGGCCTTCGTTCCATAGGCCGCGCGTCGTGTTGTCGTCGTTGCGGAGCGAAATCTCGAAGCTGTTGTGCTGGCGACAGCTGCCGTAGAGGCTGCGGGGACTGTTCAGCTGGAGTGTCAGCACCACGCGCCTGCGCCGCTCTTTCTTCGGAGCCGCCGGGTCGGCATAGGGCTCGCCGTCGGAGGAGAATTGCGTGATGACCTCCCATTCGTATGACTCGGGCCACGGAATCCCGGCGGCCTCCAGCCATCGGAAGGCCTCCAATTGGTGCGTAACGGTGTCGTAGAAGCCTTCAATCCGACTTCTGAGTTCCTGCAGGTGGGGAAATGGAAATCCCTCCAGCAGACGGACGATGCGCCGCAGCAGGAACAGCTCCGCGGGATCCTCGACCATCAGTATGCGCGCCAGCACGAGCAGATACCGCACGGCCTCCGGCTCTGCCGAAAGGGCGAGAAGCGCCACGCAATACCAGAATCCCACGATGTCGTAGTCCTTCGACAGGCCCGACGTGCGTTGGCGTTCGCGCTCCTCGGGCGAGGTCGGGAGGATGGCGTAGTTGTCGAGTGTCGCCGCAACGGCCCGTACCACCTCCGCGTCGGCGGCGAACGGCTCCATGCGCAGCACCTCCTTGAGATTGAGAGGAGCGTGGATGAACGATCCGAGTTTGCGGTTGAGTGCATCGATTTTTTCGACCGTCCCGGGAGTGCATCCGGGCAGCGGGGCGATTTTCAACGGTGTCATGGTATCGGGCTTATATTGGTGAATGGATATCTTTTTCCTGTGCAGTGATTGCCTCTGTCACCCTGCGGATGTTCCGGCGGGTATATCCGAACGAGACGATCGAACTGCGCTTGCCGAGGTCATTGATGCTGTTGATCCAGATGCCGCCGCGGTCGTGCGCGACGAAGATCTGTTCACCCCACGTGGCGCTCCACCATGCGGGATGGGTGTGTGCGACAAAAAAATCCCGGTCCATGTGGTCGATCGTCCAGTCGTACTGCTCGGCCAGCTCCCGAAGCAAAGCGTCGATCCGCTCTGGCGGCAGCACCGTTTTTCTCCAGAGGAAGAAAAGCCTGCGGTATTGGAGGCGGAAGAGGACGAAAGCCACCGGGACGCAGATACCCGAGGTCCAGAGAAGCACATTTGTCGAAATGGACGCCATCCCTGTGAGTGTGATGAGAGCCAGGAAGAGCGGAAGATAGAGGAGCATGATTGGAAGCAGGTAATGGGCCCAGACCCCCTCGGCGTTGAGCGGCAGCCTGCGGTGTCGCCGAATGAAGCCGGCCGTATCGACCCGGGCTTCGTTGCGGCATCCAATCCGAATGAATACTTCAACGAGGAGCAGACATCCGATTCCCGCCACCCATAAAAGAAAGGTGGGAACGGCATTTAGCTCCGGTGCTCCGACCTGGATCGTCAGTACGCCGTCGTAGGCCACCCCGTCGAACGAGAGGTTCCGGCAGCGAAACCGGTACTCGCCCTTTTTGGCGGGAGCGAAGCGATAGAAGTGCCGGCAGATACGTGTCATGGTGCCGTTGCTCCAGGATGCGGAAGAGGAACTGCGAAGCCATGTCAACGGTGTCCCCTCCTCCGTGATGATGGTCGGAGTTTGGTCGGCGTATTGGTTGCTGGAGAGCAAAATCTCGTAGTCACCCCGAGCCCGCGGCTGAACGGCCCCAATCGAGAGACAGCTGCGCACGGTGTCGCATTCCGGGGTGGCGGCGTGGAGCAGGACCGCCCGGGCGGCGTTTTCCGGTACAACATTGAAGTCGGGAAGGTCGTCTGTCGGAGCCTGTTCGCCTTGTACACTCCAGATTGGAAGTGTCAGTGCGAGCAGCAGTCCGAATCTGCGCCGAATAACTTTTTCCATATCACTCGACGGCAGTTTCGAAGGGTGAACGGTCGAGCAGGACCTCCTCGGGAATCCCGGCCGACCGGGGCCAGTAAAACTCATCCTTCGTATCATCAATCCAGAAGAGCGGCAGCATCAGGGGCAGATACTGGAACAGGTGGCGACCGTCGGTCAAACTAGCGAAGACCACGATGAAGGTATTCATTCGCATGCGCTCGTCCCAGGCAAAGCGCCACGAGAGATAGAGGTTCTGCATCCGTCCGGGACGGGTTGTCACATCCACGTCTCCCTCTTCATCGGGCATGAAATGGCCCGAGTCGAGCGACAGCTCACCCAGCTCCATGATGCCCTCGGAGGCTTGAAGAACACTTATGGCCTTGAAACACTCCCCGCGGCGGATCGAGCGGTGGGGAATGGTCGCGCGAACCACCACCCAGACCGAATCCCCGTGCAGGATGGCGTGCTCGACCTCAAAGCGCACCTGCGGACGTTCGAGGGGTTTCAGACGGCGGTTTACCACCTCGGCATCCCGATACAACCAGGTCGATTCGGAGGCCACGAAAGGTGGGTTGATTTCCTTGGATTTACGGGTGCTTGCGCAGCCTGTGGCGGCGAGTAGAAGGATGGATGCAATCCAGAGTCGGAATTTCATGATTGGTCTGATTTTGATTCATTCTGTTGCCACGGGCAGCGCACCCACGGGCTCTTGGGGTTGCTCAGCAGCACGTCGGCCGTCGTCTTCATCACCGAGTTATAGGCCCGTTTGCCGCCCCACAGCGAACGCCCGAGGATGTAGCTCATGGCCAGTTCGCGCCACGACCCGCACGCTTCGTGCGCCAGCGCATCGGCCCGGCCGATGTACGCCCATGCCTCCTCTTCGGTGAGATAGCCCATTTCGCAGCAGGCGCGCGCCAGAAAGACCATGCGCCCGGCATCCCAGCCCGTCACGTTGCAGCGGCCGAGCTCCTCCTTCGAGGCGACCACGCCGCACGAGAGGAGTTCGTCAAAGGTCTCCCGCAGGTTTTCGAGTTGCGACGAGGCCTTGTCGTAATCCTCCTGCGAGGTCATCCGCTGCTGGAGGAGTTCGTCCTGCCGTTCGCGGCCGTCGAGCCGAAAGGCTTCGAGCACCGTGGGCCAGTAGTAGCGGAATCCCTTTTCACAAAGGTAGTCCAGTTGCTTGCGGGCCTCGGCGGCGGAGTCGATGCCCCACCAGCCGCCCACGATCTCGGGCAGCGCGTCGAAAATCCCTGTCTCCAGCGAATTCTGCCAGGCCCCCTGCTGCGAGGCGTACATCGCCCCGATGGCCAGTTGGCGGCCGTGTTCGTCATCGAGCGTCGATTTCGGATTCAGGCAAATTTCCTGAAACGACCGGCGCAGCTTGCGCACCGTTCGCCAGACCCGGCTGCCCTTGCGGTAGAGCCACGTCAGGGCACCGACCGCCACGGCGGCCAGCATCACGTAGAATTCAGGTCCCCGTTCCATCGTTTCGGCGTTGTCGGGGTGCTATGCGTTCCATGGAATCTGCCGCCAGAGCGACTGTTCCTCTTCGAGCAGCGCGGTGACAATCTCCCAGGCGGTCTGGCAATCCTCCTCGTCGCCGTGCCAGACGCCGCGACCCATGGCAAAGCTGCGTCCGTACTCCTCCCATGACGAGAAGTGCTCGCGGGCGGCATCGGCCGCCACTTGCATCACCTGCCACATCTCCTCTTTGGAGAGGTAGCCGGCATGGAGGGCCCAGCGCCCGAGATTGGCGATGCGCACCAAATCCCAGGCAATGACCGTCCGCGGAAGCGTTTTGGTCGTACAATACCCGTTTTCGACCATAAACTCCGCGATGGCCTGCACATCCTCGGCCTTCTCTTCGGGATTGCCCGCTTCGGGCTGGTCGCCGCGCATGAGCGCCAGCGCCGCGTCGGCATCCGCATGGTGTCCTTCGTGGAGCAGCCACCGGACGATTTCGAGCGTCGATTCGCGGTCCGTAATGTTCCACCAGCTCTGAAGTTGCGCGCGGTAGGTTTCGGGCAGGACCTCGCTCTCGACGGCATCCACCGCCTCATCGTTATAGACCAGCAGCGGTGCGGCAAAAGCCATCAGTCGGCGCTGCTCCGCAGTCAGCCGGCACGTCGCGGCGCGCTTAATCTCCCAGCCGTCGTCCTCGCCCAGCCAGTCGAGTGCCGCGGCATTCGCCTCGCGCAACTCCTTCTCGAGACTCCCGTCCTGCATCGCCTGCATGGTTGCGGCGGCCTGCGCCATGTTCTGCCGGGCGGCCTCGGCTACGGCCGCGGCATCCACACCGCCGAGCGTGCCCATGGCGGCCTGCTGCGCCTGAATCTCCGCCAGATTGGGCATGGCAGCCTGCATCTGCGCCATGATCTGTGCCTGCATGTCGCCCATGTCGGGCATCCCCGGAATCGAGCCCATCATCGCTCGCATCTGCTCCAGGGCTGCCTCCTGTGCCGCCCGGGCAATCTCCTCCGGACTTTGGGGTTCCATCTTCTCGTTTGCCATGTTCGGTATGTTTTAAGGTTTTCGATCCATTTTATCCTTCGGCGCCGGCCGCAAGCAGCAGCTCGACAATCTCCGTGAAGCCGTGTTCGCCGGCATAGTAAAGTGCCGTGTGCTGGAGGTTGTCCGCCGCATTGACTTCGGCATGACGCTTCACAAGCAGGCGCACTATTTCGTTGTTCCCGGCACGTGATGCCACGAGCAGGGGCGTCTCGCCCACCCCGTTGCGGGCATCGATCGACGCTCCAGCCCCGAGCAGTCTCTCCACGAGGAAGCGATTGCCCGCTTGTGCCGCCCAATGCAGCGGCGTTGTCCCGTCGGGCAGCGGACGGTTGGCATCGGCTCCGGCGTCGAGGAGCATCCGGGCAATGTGCAGATTACCGCGTCCGCACGCCACCAGCAACGGTGTTTCGCCCGCATCGTTCGGCGCATCGAGTTGCGCTTTCGAGTCCGCGAGCAGTGTACGCACGACCTCGGCCTGATCGTTGTAGACCGCCTGGTGCAGCGGCGTGTTGCCTTCGGCATCACGGCTGTCCGTCGCGTCGGATCCGTTTTGGCTCAGCCGTGCCACCACCTCCGTCAGCCCGTGTACCGTGGCGTAGTCCAGAGCGCGGTGTCCCGTCTGGTCCGTAGCCTCGGTATCGGCACCGCGGTCAATCAACCACAGCGCGGCACCCGTGCGTCGGTTCTCTACGAGCCGCATCAGCGGCGTGCAGCCCTCCCGGTCGGAAGCATCCGGATCGGCCCCGGCATCGAGAAGTCGGGCCAGAATCTCGCGATTGCCCTTTCGGGCGGCGGCGTGGAGCGGCGTTTCGCCCCGGTTGTTTACCAACGAGGCATCGGCTCCCTTATCCAGCAGCAGCACCGCCAAATCCCGGTATCCTTCGCGGCAGACGTAATGGAGCGCCGTATTGCCCTCGGCATCGCGCCGGTTGAGGTCGATGCCGCCCCGTTCGAGGAGGATTTTTACGATGTTTTTCTGCCCGTTGCGGCAGGCGTTCAGAAAGGTCTGGAAGGTATCCATAGCGTTGATTTCAGACGTGTTTCAGCAAAAATTTCACAAGCGACTCGTTGTTGCTGCGCTGGGCAATGTCGAGCGGCGTGCGCCCCTCATTGTCGGCGGCCGAGACATCGGGCCGCCCGAAGTCGAAGAGCAGTTCGGCTGCCTGCCGTGCCGCCGCATGCGTGTAGCCCTCGGCCGCATAGTGCAGCACGGTACGTCCTTCGTTGTCCGTGGCACAGGGGTCGGCGCCGGCTTCCAGCAGCCGTTCCAGCATCTCCGGCTGATACGGCCCGGCGCTGTGCGGGCCCAGCAGATGCATCAAGGCCGTGCGGCCCATCGCATCGCGGGCATTCACCTCGACCTTTTGTTTCAGCAGTCGCCGCAAGGTCCAGATGGCCAGTTCGTAATCATCGTGCTGGCACACCAGCATAAGGGCCCGTTCGTCTTTCCCCGTCTGTGGGGCATCGGGGTGCCATCCCCGCTCTTCGAAGAGCTCCATGAGCGGCGCAAACCGCTCCATGCCATCCGAGACGCGGCAACCCTGCTCAATCCAGACGGCAAACGGAGCCACCCCTTTCGAGGTCCGCCGGTCGGGGTCGGCACCGGCCCGGAGCAGCATTGCCGCGATTTCAGTCTCGCCCCACTCCAGCGCGCAGGCCAACGGCGTTTTGCCCGTCCAGTCGCTCATTCCGCGGTCGTCGCACTCCGCATTGAGATCGACCCCTGCCTGCAGCAGGGCCTCCAGCGCTTTCCGGTCCTTTTTGCGCAGCGCCTGGAAGAGGCTCATCCCGCCGGTCTCCATGGTGAGTTCATCGAACGGGTCCCCGCCCGAGAGCAGGGCGCCCACCCATTGGGCTCCGCCCTCCATGGCGAGGTCAAACGGACGTCGGCCGGCCGAATTTTTCTCGTCGGGGTCAATCTGCCCGCTGTGGAGCAGCAGTGCCGCCGTTGCATAACAGCGCATCTGTTCCGCCCGGAGCTCCTCCAACTCCTCGCGGGCTTCCCGCTGCTGTTTCTCCGAGACCCACCGTTCGCCGAAGCTGGCGATAAAACGCTCCTTGCCGGCGATCTCCCGTGCGGTATCGGCGGCGCGCCGGCAGAGGTTGTGCAGGGCATTGTCGCCGTAGCTGTTCGCGGAGTCGAGCCGCTGTCCGGAGTCGATCAGCACAGCGGCCATCGCGTGGTGACGGTTTTGCACGGCCTCGAGCAGCGCCGTCGTGCCGCGAGCCGAACGCGGAAGGTTCGCGCCGCAATCCAGCAGCAGCCGTGCCGCCGCGGCAATTTGTTCTTCCTCTGCGGCCACCCTGCTGCGGCGCGAGGCCAGACGGAAGAGGGGCGTGTGTCCCTCCGTGTCGCGGTCGTTCACTCCGGCCCCGCGGTCGAGCAGCGAAGCAATGGCCTCGCAGTCGGCAAATTCCGCCGCGAGGTGCAGCGACGTGCGGCCGTAGTTCTCCTCGTCGCGTGCGTCGGTCGGGATCTCGGCAAGGAGTTGTCGCCGGCGCTCCTCCTTTGCAGGGTTCGGATAGTAATAAAGGTCGTAGAGTTCCCGGAGCGGTGTCATCGGTCAATCGTTTTGAGCAGGTTTTCAAGGTGTTTGTATCGGTGCCCGAGGCGGGCGGCAATCGTCCGAACCTCCTCGCAGCGGCCCAGTCGGAAGGCCGCCTCGGCCCGCAGGCGGAGGAGCAGTGTGAGGGCATCGTCGCGCGGTGTCTCGGGAAGCAGCGGAGAGCGTGGCAATTCGCTCTCGGCCTCCCAGCGGCGGAAGGCGTCGGGAAGCTGCCGGCGCTGCAAGGGCGGGTTCCCCGGGCCGGAGCCTTCGCCCTGCTGGTCGTCGAGCAGCCGCTCGGCCTCCGCAAGCAGCCGGTAGCTCTCCTCATACCATCCGACATGGAAACAGCACAGAGCCTGGTTGTAGCGTGTCGGGGCGTCCTCGCGTGCGGAGCGCTCGAAGCAGACGTAGGCCATAGGCCACGTTTCGCAGCAGATGCAGGCAACTCCGGCCGCAAAAAGCCGTTCGGAGTCCGCTCCCGCCATCGGCTGGGCGTTGCCCATCAGTCCCATTTCCGTGCGGTTAATTGTCGATGGAGACCTCTCCAGAGGCATTGGCCGTGAAGGCGACCGTGTAGTAGTTCGTCACGGTGAAGCGTCCCTGGTATTCGGGCGATTCGCTCTCGTCGACGTAGTTCAGTTCGAACTGCACCTGCATTTGCTTCGACTCCGCACGGTACTCATCGCTGCGGTTCCAGCGGTCGACGCTGCTCAGCCCCACCGGCCACATCCGGAAACGGAACATCCCGGCCGACTTCAGGGTCAGGTGTTTGCCCTCCTCGTCGGACATAACCAGAGAGTCTGCCCGTTCGCCGATTTTCTGGAGGTAGTCAAAGTCGATGGCCGCGATGTCGAGCGGCGTCGTGCATGCATAGGAGTAGCTCCGGCGGTCGTTCAGCTCCGGACCGTCGGTCGTGAACTTCCCGTTGGTGAGTTGGAACGAGAGGTGGTAGTCGTTGTTGTCGGCGTCGAGGTAGTAGACGTCGATATATGTGAGAATGTTCTCCAGCTGGCGGTCGCGGTTGTCCTCGCGCCACTCCACCGTGTAAATCTTGTACTGCGAGGTGTCGACGTTCGCTGCAACGAGTTCACGGATTTTGGCAAGTCCCTCGGCGGAGGCCATCGGATAGGTTTCGCCCGACCCGCAGGAGGTCAGTGCCAGCATGGCCGCACCTGCGGCATAGAGCCATTGGGTGATGATTGCTTTCATGGGGTTATGGTTTTTGGTTGGTTTGTTTTATCCCAGCAGCGAGCGGAAGGCTTCGAACTCCTCCTCGGAGTCGAAATAGCGTGTCTCGAAGACGATGTAGTTGTCCGGCGTCTTGACCTTGCACTGGTGCTCCTCTTCGTCGTCCTTCACATACTCGATATCGGTCGTAAGGAACGAGCGGTATTCGACCTTTCCCTTCTCGACCTCGGGATAGGTTACGCGCGTGCCGTCGACGGTGATTTTTCCTCCCGCGGCCTTCAGCGCCCGGGCATTGCGCATGCCCCGCCAGGTGAAGAAGAGCAGCAGCACGCCGCCCGCAATCAGAATGGTCGAGAAGACCGCCGGCGAGAGAATCCGCAGGTGGCGGATGCGGAGGCCGAAGGGGAAGATGGCGGGAATGACAATCATTCCTGCGCCGAAGGCCAGGTTCGACCATTGGTTCGTAAAGATGCTCGCAGGCGTGTAGTTGAAGCTCCGCTGGATGCGTTCGAAGGGTTTGTTTTCCATAAAAGTTACCGGTTGGTCATTTTTTACGGAGACAAAGATAGCATAAAAAAGCAAAAATATGACCAAACGGTCATATTTTTGCTTCAATTCGTGAAAAAAGCCGCCGGGAGCCTGCTCAGCGCTTCAGCAGCCCGTATATATAGAGGAATCGCCGGCGGAGAATCCCGACATCGAGCCCTTTGTCGAAGGACATCTGGTATGAGAGACCGATAAAGACCTGTCGGAACAGAGCGGCGGCCTCTTCAATATCTGTGTCGGCCCGCAGTTCGCCCCGTTCGACACTCCGGGCGATGACGCCGCACCAGAGCCGGAACTCCTTTTCCATCCATTCGTGAAGTTTGCGCTTGCCGTCGGGATAGTAGAAGAGCACCTGCTGGAAGAGGTGGAAATATCCGGCGTTGGCCAGCTGTCCGGGCATCTCCTCGCGGCGGATATTGCCCAGACGTACAATCTCGTCCATGGTGCGCTCGACGCCTTCGATGTATTTGTCGATGAAGTCGCGCAGCGACCCGTCCGAGGGGGCGAATTTGTTCCCGGGGTCCTGGAGGTGGAAGAGGTAGCGGTCGGCCACGGCGATGAAGAGGTCGAGCTTCGTGGGGTAGTAGTTGAAGATTCCGGTTTTGGTCAGTCCGACGCTGTGGGCAATCATCTGCAGGCTGACACCCTCGTAGTTCATCGACATGAAGAGTCGCAGGGCATGTTGCAGAATCTCTTCCCGATTGGTTTTCATGCTTGTCTGGCGTTTGTGATTCCAAAGATACAAGCTAATTCGGGGAAAAACGAAAATCCGTACGATTTTTCTGCGCGGTTTCCGGAGGGTCGCCCCCTCACACTCTGCCGGAGCGTTGGAGCGTTGGGGCGTTGGGGTACCGGGGCGTCGGAGCGCCGGGTGGGCCGGCCTTACTGTCGGCCCGATTCCGAATCGCGCAATCGGTTGCGAAGGATTACTCCTGTCTCTTATACACATCTCCGAGCCCACGAGACCGAGGCTGATCTCG
>ENA-OYDV01000052-OYDV01000052.1-human-gut-metagenome-genome-assembly--contig:-NODE-52-length-14101-cov-5.498149_pt1 | contig 14101 bp, 15 predicted proteins | sample MGYA00243554_ERZ652913 | MGnify/ENA primary metagenome ERZ652913 (study PRJEB26926, sample SAMN06164674) | human gut metagenome | biome: ENVO:00009003; feature: ENVO:2100002; material: ENVO:00002003...
TTAGTTACCTTTGCACTCGCAATTACGAAACATGCTTTTGCGGAAATAGCTCAGTTGGTAGAGCGCAACCTTGCCAAGGTTGAGGTCGCGGGTCCGAGTCCCGTTTTCCGCTCCAGAGGGGGCCGGAAAGAAACCCCGACAGAAAGCAAAAAGCCTTGTATATCAGCGATATGCAAGGCTTTTTCTTGTATTCCCCCACTCCTGTTGAGGCAAAAGGCAGCAAGTATTTCAGGCCTTAATCGTGACCTTTTTTGCTCGGACTCAAAATAGGTCACGATTTAGCTCTATTTCGCTGATTTGCATCATTTTACTTTGCAACATTCCGGTGCTGAAGACGTTTAATTTACTCAAAAACCAAGCAGCCATGTTGCCACGAACCACCTTCAGCGTTGTCTTCTTCTGCAAGAAGACCAAAGTCACGAAAAAGGGCAAAGCTCCGATCTATGCCCGTATTACTACAACCGGCCAGTCGACCGAAGTCTACACGCAGTGCCAGATTGAGCCGGATCGCTGGAACCAGCGCCTCGAACGTTCGCTCTACAAGGACGAAGTCGACCAGCAGATCAATCGCATCATTGCCAGTTACCGGGCCTCGATCCTTGCCGCCTATGACCGCCTGATCCAGGAGAACAGGACGCCGACCTGCTTTGCCGTCAAGCAGCTGCTGGGCTCCGCCTCTTCGAGCCGGATGGTGCTGGCGGAGTTCGGCAAATACTGCGAGAAACGCCAGCAGGAGGTCGGCACCCGTATCACGCAGCTCACTGCCAACAAGTACCACCGCCTGCTGCGCTACATGACCGAATATATCCGGCAAGTGTACGGCAAGGAGGATCTTCCGCTGGAGACGGTCGACTACGCCTACGTCGACGGATTGAATACCTACATGCAGACGGTCTACAACTGCCACAACAACGGAGCGGTCAATCTGCTCTGCTGTTTGAAAAACTTCCTGCTCTATGCGGTCCGCAACGAATGGATCGAGAAGAATCCCTTCCGCTACTACAAGATGAAGATCGACAAGACGAATGTCAAGGTGCCGCTGACGAAAGCAGAACTGGACCTGCTCTTGAAGCGACCGATGCCTAATGAGCGTCTGGAACGGATCCGGGATGTCTTCTGCTTCTGTGCACTGACGGGACTGGCCTTCACGGATGTCGACCACCTGCGGCGGGAACACCTCACAACGGATGAGGAGGGTCAGTTGTGGATCCATAAGCCACGTGAGAAGACCTCGGTGATGAGCCGTGTTCCGGTGCTTCCGCAGGCGGCGGCCCTGCTGGAGAAGTACCGCGACGATGCCAACTGTCAGGTGCGGGGCAAACTGCTGCCCGTCCCGTCGAATACGAAGATGAACGCCTACCTGAAGGAGATAGCGGATATTTGCCAGATTCCCAAGCATCTGACCACGCACCTGGCGCGCCATACGTTTGCCACGCTGGCGATTGAATACGGAATGCCGATCGACATCATCGCCAAGATTCTGGGTCATACGAATACGAACATGACACGGCGCTATGCGAAGATCTCCGAGGCGAACATCAGCCGCGAGATGCGCCGCATCGGCAAGGTACTGACGGCATAAACCGGTTGTTGAGTTGAAAAACGAAGACGAGGCGGCGAGAATCTGCAATGGATCCTCGCCGCCTCGTTGTTTAAGCAGGTTCTTTTATAATTTGAGATTGGCAAAGGGCAGCCGTCCCTCGTATTGACATTTGAATGCTGCGAGCAATGCAGTTTCCTCTTTGGGTGGATTGCCCGATGGCAGCGGCTTCCAACAGAACAGAAGATCCTCCGCATCTTCAAGTTGCCAAATGTAGCGTCCGCCTTTGTGACCTATCGGTTTCCCTGCCCCGAACTGCAAATATTGCCGCAAACGGCTCCGCAGGGTGGCTTGGCTGTGCTCGTCTCCAGCCTTTCCGATATACAAGACACAAGTCTCCTCCACCCAGTTCATGCGGAGCTTCTCAATCGGAACGTTGGGATCCGTCCCTTTATAATGCCCTCCGCTTCCCGTTGCACGGAATTGCGGTCGGCTCCCGATCTTCCGAACGACCATGTAGACGCCCCTAATATCCGGAATCTGTGTTAAATTCTGCCTTAATGCAGCTACGGAGACAAATCCGGAGAAGCCGTTGCGACGCAGGTTGTCGATACTCTTGAAGTCGAGATCAGGACAGTCTAATCCTTCCGCTTCTTCATCCGTTTGGGCAACCTTGCTCGCCTCCTGTTCCCGTCCGCCGGGTTTGGGTACACCCCCTGCCGGTCGAGGCGCTGTTGCGCCAGTAACCGTGATTTGGCCGGAACGGATCAGTCCATCGAGATTTTCAAGCTGGCAATCTTGAATTCCCCAATCGGCCTGACCGTAAAATCCGATACGGCGCATCGCGTCACGAATCCGTTTCTGCTGTTCGCGCGTTGCATGCACTCTTTTCCCAATCAACTCCCGAAGTCGGGCGATCTCCGATTCCGAAAATTCACGTTTCCCTTTCATACGCTAAAACTCTGTTATTTAATCATGATAATATTCATATAACTCTTCATAGTAATCTTCGTAGCAGTTGGCCGGGTCGTCGTACATCCGACCGTCCATCGGCCAGAAGAACGTCTGCAACGATTTCCGCGGCTCTTCGTCCCGATAAAGAATCCACCGACGATCGTAATCCAACGCCTTGACATCGGTTATCGGACGCGAAGAATCGTAGTTCCGCCATGGATTCTCCCGCCGGGGAGGCGCCTGTCGATTACGGTAGTAAAAGCCGAGGCAGATCAGGCAGAACGCCACACCGACAACAACCGACACCCCCAGACAGCCAGCGAGCCGCCGTCCGGCCGGTTCATTCCAAAATCGCTCATCGTTCATCTCCCGCAGGTTTGTTGCGCTCGGCTGCCCCGAGGCAGGTATCGTAGATGCGTTTTCGGAGTGAGGCGGGGCGTATGACCTCCAGCGAACGGCTGCGGGCCAACAGGGCCATGACAAAGTCGTTGGTAATACGTACGTGCAGGCGGATGGTCAGCGAGTCGGGCTTCTCTTCGAGAATCTCCTGCGTGGCATGCAGTGGCAAGGTCTTGATGAAGGCTCCATCCAGAGCATCGTATCGCAATACGACCTCTTCGACCGGATCGTTCGGGTTGTTCCAGATACCGAAACTCTCCCGAAACAGCGCCGGAATGTCAATCTGTTCATTACGAACGAAGCGCTCCCGATCCTTTACCTGCAGGTGCGAAATGCGATCCATGCCGAAGCAGCGCAACGAGTCGCCTTCGTCGGACTCGATATATCCGATTAGATACCAACGATGTTGGGACACCTTCAGGTAGTGCGGTTTTACCTCCCGGTGTACGATCTTCCCTTCGTGTCGAAACAGTTGGTAGTCAAAAACGACAGGATGCCGTTCACGGATGGCTTCGAGCAACTCCGGGATATAGGGGATCTCGCGGCTGCGCCGGTGTTCCGGCAGTACGTACTGCCGGATGTCGCTGTCGGCATCAATGGCATTCAGAATCTCGAAATTCAGCAACAACTCGCCATAGTCTGCACCGCTCCTTATTTGTTCCGCAAGGTAATATCCGCGCAGTTTGTCATGTCGGATTGTGAGGCCGAACAACTCCTCGATGGTTTGAAAATCCCGTTGCAGGGTCCGCAGCGTGCATCCGGACGAGCTGGCGTATTGCGAATGCATCCGCTGGGTCACGTAATCCACCAGTTCGCCGGCAGGAACGTATCCTGCACCATGGAGTTTGCTGACGATGATCACCATGCGGCGTATTTGATCAACGAGTGTCATGGGTCGTACTCTTTTTCCACAAAGATAAAAGGGTTGCGTGACAAAATATGTCGCGATTGATTCTTTTGGAAGAATTATTTGCACGATTTTGTCCACCCTCTTGACGCCAACCGACGCCAACCACTGCCACATCACTTTGCGGGCGAAACTTTTGAGGGGCTGCGCGCGTTATCCGAGTGCAAGCTTGCAGGAACAAAGATTCATAAACCGGGAAAAAGATGAAATGCAGTGCCTTTCGGATCCGGGACCGCTGAATGTTCGGCGTCCCCATCCACACAGAGTGCAACTCTCAGAGACGGGTTGCCGGAATGTTGAACCAAACAGAAAAGAAGACCATGGAAAAGATCGTATGTATCGGGGAGCAGAGTTGGCAGCGGCTCCTCGAACGGGTGGAACACCTCTCCGCCCTTGCCCAACGCTTGGAACGTCGTTTGACGCCACCGCAGGACGACGGGTGATTGGACAGCGAAGAGGTCTGTCGGGCGCTGAACATCACCAAACGCACGCTGCAAAGCTACCGGGATCGGGGAGCGATTCCCTGCTCGCGATTGGGCGGTAAATTCTACTACCGACGCCGGGACCTCGCTGCATGGCTCTCCCGCAAAACCGTTCAAACGCGATAGCCATGCCGCTGGATTATCTCAATGAAGCGAGCGACGAGATACAGCGCTTGTTCACACGACTGGACGGCGTGGAACGCACGCTGCGGAAGGCCTCCGAGGAGCGCCGCCCGATGATCGGCGAGGAACGTTACCTAACCGGCGAGGAGGTCTGCACACGCCTGCACCTTTCGCCGCGCACCCTACAGACGCTGCGGGACCGACGGCAGATTCCTTTCACGGTACTTGGCAACCGCCTGCTGCTCTATCCCGAATCGGGGATTCGGGCAGTCCTTGACCGCAACCTTCGGCCGGCTGCCGAGTAACAGACTATACGAGCTCTCGAATCATCTGATCCGAGGGCTTTTTTCGTGCATATCCCTGCCGCCAGCCCATCTGCGCAACGACCGGCAAGATCGTGCAATCGCGCCCCATGGTGAAACAAAGCGGCGGCGGATGCCGTTATCCTCACAACAACGCAAAAACCACCGACCATGACAACGCCATTCATCCTCATCAAGGCTCCCTACTGAAGAGCCGACTACCTTCCAATGGTTGCCTGCCGTCCCCGGTTGGACGACGGCATGCCCCGATCCGTTCGGGCTAAAAGCTGCACGCTCCCCATCCTTGCCGCGACATGAACCTCCTGCCGTTTGCCGGTACGGGAGCGTCTCCGCGCTGACGACTTTGCGACCCCGGGATTCCGCAGCGTTCGACGTCTGAAGTCGAACGTGCTGCCAACTCCCGGGTCCGAAAACCGAAGGGAGCGAGGTTGTGTTCTCGTGGCACAAAAACCCCGCATCGGGTTTTTGGCTGCCACGTCGAACCACCTCGCCCTGCGGGGCTGCCCCGCCCGGTCTGCTCCCGAAGGTCGCACACCGAACCATCCGCAGCTCGCCGGACTCGCCGCGGATTTGGGGCACGGGACGTCGCTTTCGACCGACGACGCTCGCTGTGCGAAGCATCCCCGGTTTGTTTGTTCCACTGCCAATGCTCCCACGCCATGGAGGTAACGAAACCCAAGGGCGGCCGCCCGCGGAAGAGCGCGGCGATGTTGCGCTCACGCACGGTACGTTTCCGCGTGAGCGAGGCGGAGTACCTTCGGATGCAACGCAAGGCAGCAGCCTGCAATCTGACCCTCTCGGAGTATGCCCGCCAGGCGGTCGTCTCGGGACGGATCCTGCGGCGGATCGGTCCCGAGGAGTTGCGCCTGGTCTCCGAATTGACGCGCGAACGGAATAACCTGAACCAGCTGGCCTTCCTTCAGCATGCCTTCGGTATTGCCTCTCACGAGGAGAAGCTGCGGCGAATCCTCCGCTTCTACGACGAGGTGATCGGAAGGCTGAAACAAAAACTTTAAGACGATGATCGGCAAAATCGTTACCGGTAAATCCTTTGGCGGCGCGGTGCGCTACCTGCTCGGCAAGGAGCCGGGAAAGGCTTACATTCTGACGAGTGGCGGCGTGGAACTCTCCTCCCGGCAGGCGCTGATCGGCAGCTTCGAGTTCCAGCGCCGGGCCCGCCCCGATGTCGAACGGGTTGTCGGACATATCTCGCTGTCGTTCCACCCCGATGATGATCCGCGGATGTCGAACCAACTGATGCTCGACCTGGCGCGGGAGTATATGCAACGCATGGAGATTACCGGCACGCAGTACCTTGTTGTGCGCCATACCGATACGAAACATCCCCACCTGCATATCCTCTATAACCGGGTACGCTACGACACGACGCTGGTTCCGGATCGCAACGAACGCCTGCGCAACATGCGCATCTGCAGGGAGCTCAAGCAGGAGTACGGACTGACCTTTTCGCACGGTAAGGAGCAGGTTGCCACGGAACGGCTGCACGGTCCGGAACAACTGCGCCACCGTATTTACGACCACCTGCGGGAGGTGCTGCCCGAGTGTGCCACCTGGACGGCACTCGCAGAAGAACTGGCCAAACGACAGGTCGCCACGACCTTTGTTTATCGGGGTGGCGATCCGACGAAGGAGATCCAGGGCGTGACCTTCACCCTGGAGGGGCATACGTTCAAGGCCTCGCAGGTGGATCGTAAATTCAGCTACGGCCGCCTGACGCAACGGATCGAGCAGAATCGCCTCCGACAGGCGATGGTCGAGCGGGTCCGCAACTATGCGGACGAACAACGTCCGCAGGTTTCGGCTATCCTGCAAAAGTTGGAGGCGGAAAAGCAACAGCAGCTGGAGCCGCCGTGTCGAAATCTGTCGATTGCCGGTAAGCCCTTGACCAAGGAGCAGATCGAGATGCTCCGCGATGGAGAGCCGATCTTTGTGCGGGGAACGCAATCGGAGGGATATGTGGTGATGGACGACCGGCTGCAGATGGCGTGGATCTATCGGGACGATCCGCGAGACTGGGTGGAGTACGGGAAATACACGATGCGACGCATGGACCGGGACCGAATCGAGGCGGGGTATGTCGTGCGGGCGCTGGTAAAATGGTGGGGAGGCACGACGGCACGTCCCTACCTCTGGAAAGAGAATGCATCAGATACGACCTATCGGGAGAGTTGGGACGATCCCCGCAAACCTCGCCCTTCACAGAACCAAAAGCAGCAGGATCGGCCACGCCGCTTTATCACCCCGAAGAAGAAATCGCGCGGTCCGAGCCGGTAACGAAATTTTGTCGGATACCCGTGTGCACCAACTGGAATTAAAAGCCTATCTTTATAGGGCAATAACCCGACGAACGTATGAAAGAGAAATCCGAGAATTGCCGCTGCTTTTCTACTGCCAAGAATGCTTGCCAGAAGATTGAGTCGCCAAGTCCTCCATATAAATTGCGAAAACTCTCGGAGGAGGATATTCCTGTGCTGCAAACCTTGTTTCGGGAGACGGTTCTACATGTCAATGCGCGAGACTACACCCGCGAAGAGGTGGAGGACTGGGCTTCGTGTGGGGATAGCATGGAGCATATGAAAGACCTATTGGCTCGCAATGACTACGTAGCTGCACTGAACGAACGGGACGAGATCATCGGCTTCTCGTCGATGAATGCCGAAGGCTATCTGCACTCGCTGTTTGTGCATAAGGATTATCAGCGGGGCGGCGTCGGAAGCCTGCTGCTTTCGGCTGTGGAAAAGAGAGCCCGGGAATACGGAGTCTCGGAAATTACCTCCGAAGTGAGCCTGACGGCCCGTCCTTTCTTCGAGAAGAGAGGGTATGAGGTAATCAAGGTTCAGAAACGCCGGGCGAACCGGTTGGAACTGACCAACTTTGTGATGCGAAAACGTCTCAAAGACTGACACAATCATCCCTTTCCACCCGTCCGCAAAGATCCGACTTGCCGGCATCGGCCGCAAGGCTATACAGAGCGTCCTACGGGGACGGCCTTGCATCCGACTCCGCCAAGTCGGGGCTGGTCGCTATCGGGAGGAAGGGGATGGATTGGGAAAGCTGGATAATCTCACAAAAACACCACCTTGTGGCGGCGGATGCAGGCCAGACGGTCGTTTCCCCGTTGGTTGACGGGCAGAATTACGTCATAACGGAGAGGTTGCGCCCATCCGCCCTGCCGGTTGAGCAATCCGTAGCGGCCTCGGTGACCGATGATATTGAATTGAGAGAAGTGGTTGGTCAGCAGATCGTATCGCGGAGGAATGACCGTACGGCCCTCGAAATCAACCAGACCATATCGCCCGTTGCGGCGGATGCGCAACAAGGTGTCGCCATAGGGTGCCGCACGGTCACAGTTCAAACGAATAAGTCGCCCGCTGCGGATGCGCAGCAGCGCATACCCTTCGCTGTCGCGCACCAATGCCCGGTCGGTATCATCCAGCAGCCAAGCCTCGTCCCAGCACGCCTTCGAAAGGTGGCATCCGCCGGGTGTCTGAAATCCCGTCTTGCCATTTTTGTAGTAGTATCTGATTCCCATATCCAGCTTTTTCGGCAAAATAAAAGCCCTGCTGTGCCAAACGACTGCACGGCAGGGCATACTCAATTAAAAACAGGGATATCCCGATTATTGAAAGATGTTTACATATCGTTGGATATCCCGAGGCCGGTTGAGCATCCGTAGACTCTCCATCATCAGTCCGCTGCGACGGTTGTCATCTGCCTCCCAGTCAGTGGTATGGGTTGCATAGGCAGTCAATCGATTGAACAGTTCCCACATCCTCATATCACTGTGTGACATCGCAAGGGGGAAATGCTCCAGGTGGTATCCGGCAGCAGCATATGAGGTGAGCAACTGGTGATAGGGAGCTATCTCATCAGCCACGGATTCGTCCACCCCGTAGCGTTTCAGCAGGCGATTCGCCATCTGCACCTCTCCCACGGAAGCGTCGGTTTGCATGGCTAGCAATGCGTTGTTCTTGACTTTTTCGAGATTCGTTTTGGTAAACCCGTCGTATTGCGGCAATGATAACATGTTGCGCATCGAAGAAGCATCGAGCTGGTTTGTCCGTGCGGTTTTGTCATTCACCCGTGCCATCTGTCCGTTTGTGCAGATCAAGCGCATGTAGTAGTTCCCGGCCTCCACCTCGCCCAGGTTCCAGCGGAACCATACACCGTTGGAAATAAACTCATCACCGGGGGCAAATTCATCGTAAACGGTATGTTGGGGCCGCAGACTTACCGTGACGCCTCCAGCTCCGAACTCCGAGGTATAGAACTGCTCGGGAGCATAGTCGTTTTCATTCATGAACATCTCCAGAAAATCAAAAAACGAGGTAACAGGAATGGCCTCTTTCTTGATGGGGGTTGCCCCGACAACCGTCCTCGTATCGGGGTTGGCCAGCAACGCTATTTTCCCGGCTCTTTCAATGCTGTTCGACAGAGCCAGATAGTTGCGCAAGTCGCGAATCCCCGAACCGCCGAATGTCTCAGAAACAGCCTTTGTCTGATGTTTGGACAAACCGAGATAGGAATCCAGCAGTCTGCACACCTCCGGCTCAACGGCCAGCTCCAATCCATTGACCTCATAGGTGTGTTCGCCCGTTGAAATGAGCTCCTGCGGCGTTACGGTACAGAAGGGCAGCTGCGCCGCGATGAACGAGTCCCGTCTTTCCAAATAAGTCTGATTATCCATTATGCTGTCTATTAAGGGTGTTGAATAATTGATCGAAACGGTCGGCAAAGTTGTGAAGTTCGTTCCGGACATTGTGCTGCAGTCGCTTGATGGCCTGCTCCTGTTCGTAGCGTTCTTCGTCGTAAAATACATCTCCCGTCGTGCTCAGGTTGTAGTAGAGTTTTACCCCCACATCTCCGCGACGATGCTTCGAGAATGTAACGTACCGGTCGGAGTAGATGTTCTTGGGATTGTCCAGACGCAGCTCCATCATCGCCGTAATCATATGCTTCAGCCGGTTTGAGCCGATGAAGGCACCCGATTTCGTCACCTGCTGGATGGTTAGAAACGTCGTGTTGACATCGCGCTGGTTCTGTGCCTTGTTCTGTTGTTTGATGAGCGACAGCAGCAGGCTCTCGGCCCGCTTGTTCGTGACGTTCTCCTCCTCCTTGACAATGCCCTGCAGTTCGTAGAACGAATCGATGGCAACAATGTCCCAACCCTCGTCCAACGTATCGGAGACGAGTTGCCAGGTATGGGCATCCTCATCGAATCCGCACTCTACGAAGAGAATATCCAGATCGCTGAACTTCGGGAAGCGCTCGACATAGACCGCCAGGTCAATCTCGTTCATTTCGGCACTGATGAAGAGAATCCGTGCCGCGGGTTGCACGGCATGAATATTGGCAAGCATGTCGAGAATGATGGTGGTCTTGCCGACGCCGGGGTCTCCGATAATCATGTAGTTCACCCCTTTGGGCAGCCCCTGATAGCTGCACAACAGATTGTCGAGCACGGTGCGGGTGCGGAAATTGACGAAGAGACTCTTGTCAAACCGCACGTCGCGCATTTTTACAATCCGATTCATTGCCTTTGCCGTTTTGTCGTTGAGACAAAGGTAGAGGAGCGTATGGTCGAAACGCAGCTTATGTTCCCGGGTGATTGGGCAAAATGCAGTCTGAGACGAAGCGGAACAGATGAGTTTATCGGATGCGGTCCGGACAATAGCTCTTGCGGAGGCAGGACGGGCAATGGGCTCCCGCCCAGACCGAGTCAAAATGGTCGGCCGCGGCATCTACCAACCCCGGTTCATCGGTCAGAATACCCGCTTCAAAGTTGCGTTTGCCATCGCTTTTCATGCCGATGCCGGCACCTGTCAGGTTAGCCGAACCGATGTAGGCAACCTCACAGTCGAAAATCAGAATCTTGAAATGAATCCTCGGGCACAGCCTGCGTTTCAAACCTCCCCACAAGGCGGGGTATCGGTCGAAATCCGTCCGGAAGTTGGGCCCCGGCTCCTTGGCGTGCATCAAACGCACCTCCACGCCCCGCCGCACCAGAATATCCAGCACCGCAAGGAATGGTTTGCTCACCGTTCCGACCTTTACGTACAAATCCTTGATGTCGGCCGTACCTATCCACAGCGAGTGCCTTATGCAGGCCACGCGACTCAAGACTTCATTATAATGAGCGGTATCGGCAATATAACGAATCATTGTTCGCGTCCAACTGTTATATGGGCCTCCACCAGATTGCGGCCGACCTGCCTCATCTCTTCGCGCAGCCATTGCGGTTGCAGTACCTCAATCTGTCCGTCGGTGTTGGCGGCATGCGTCAGGAGCTCCTGTTCGAAATCGAATGTCGGCCGCAGGTAGAACTCGAATACCGAAGAGTTGTCCGTAATTTCGGTCTCCTGCTGCGAGGCGTGCAGGGGCAGCGTGCGAAGGTATTGCCGCTGGATACCCGATACGCGGACCCGAACACGTTCCGGTTTACAATTCCCGTCAACCACCACCCCTAACGAATCGACAAAGTAGGCCTGCGGGTCAAAATCTTCGGGCAGGACGAACAGATGCTCCGAGGTGCGGAGCTCCCGGATGCGGTCCAGCGCATAGATGCGCAGCCGGTCATCGCTCGTGCTGCATGCCAAGACATACCACCGCTGGCGGAACACCTTGACGCAATAAGGCGCCACCTCGAACGTATGGGCCGTTTCGTTCCAAAAACTCTGGTAGGACATCTCCAGCGTCCGATTGTCGCGCATCGCCTCGATAATCTGCGTCAGAAAACGCTGCCCGGAAGGTATCTCCTCGAAAAGAATGCGCCGTTTGAGGTGGTGGCTCTCGTTGATGAGGTGGTTCACGGCAAAGGTGTTCAGCAGCCACGTCCGCACACCGCCCCGCTCCATATCCTCTGCATGCTCGATGTAATAGAGATAGCCACCCTTGCGGTTGCACTCGATGTTGATGTCGAACATCTGCTGGATGGCGTTCTTGTGGTTGTGGAAGGTCTTCAGGGGAAGCTCCTCGCCGGTTTCGTTGAGCGACGAGCGCTGCCACCGCTCGTTGATTTCCTCGAAGGTGATGCGCCCGGCTCGGTAGATGGTATCGACCAGCCAGACATAACGGTTGAAAAGCGTGGCGGCATTGCTTTTCGACGAGCTGCGTGTTTTTCTGCTCCTTGACATGGTTGTGTGGTTTTGTTTCATGCATCTGTTCCCTTGAACAGATTGTCTGCAGCAAAGATAGAACAAAGATGTGTCAAATTATGGCATAGGTTGAATCGCTGAGATTTTTTCCCGTTGTCCACCATAGATTCTGTTCCGTATCGTTTCAATCCCGAGGCTGCGAAGCTCCTGATTTGCGGCAAAAAAGTCTTGTCTTCGCCCGGTCAGGGCGAAGGCAAGACCTCTAAAATCAAAATCACCTTACATTGGGAGATGTCTCTTTTCAATCTCGTTCACTATCATGTCAATCTCCTGACACAGATATTCCGCGAGATTTCCATTGACCATTTGGGATATTGTCCAATACGTTTCATCCAACTTCTTCCAGCCATAAGGCCACCAATCACTGGGAGCATAACTTTTAGGACCACTAAAACAATCGATTTTTTGCTTCACTTTGGGGCCGGCAATATTGGTAGTAATTCCAATGGCTGCATTTTTACCCAACGTATTGCCCCAATCCAGGCGAATGTATTGCTTCCATTCAGGGCGCTTTATGTTGACACCTCTGTTCTTGAGTTCAATATCCATCCCTTGAAATTTTTCTTTCAAGGGAGCGAGAACATGTACCTTAAAGATACGCTCCCGCCATTTCGCTTCCAGACTGAGGATGCTGCAGATTGAATCGATATTCTTCGGGTCGGACATGAGTTCGAGCAACTCTTCCTGGCTATTCTTGTCCATGCTGCTCATTGTTAGTTGGTTAATCAGATTTTGATATTGAATCAAGGTCTCCCGAACGAGGGGATGGCGTGCGGAAGATTCGATGCAGCGTTGCAGCCAATCGGAAATTTCATGATTATAGGCTATTGCGTAATAGTCCTCATTCAAGGTCAGTTCCCCTTTGGACCATTCAGAGGCATCACTCCCATCCAAGGTCAGGTAAAGCAATCGAAAGCCATTCGGACAGTTCGTTGCACCGTAGTTGTAATACCGCACCAACTGCTTCTCCTGGTCGCCGGCATAGATTTTATTTTCGATGATAATCGCCTTTCCGTTGGACTCTACCGCAATATCGATTCTGCCCCCTTCCGAGCAATCCTCATTTTTACCTCCGATACTCAACTCTTTAAGAACCTTGGCCGATTTCGTGTCGAAATTCCAGGACCTCAAACAATCAACTGTATCGACGAATGATTGGAGAAATTGATTTCCGAGGCCGTGACTGCCACTGGGGTCCAACAACTCTGCAATAAATGCGGAGTGAGTTCGAGTCTCGTCGGAAGTCACACCTAGAATGTTGAATATGTTAAAATTCTCTCCGCGTCTGTCCGCCTCTCTTCTTTCAACATCTGCTTTCCTACGGATAAGTCTGACCTCATCCAGCAATCGTTGTAAATTTTCCATATTGCTCTAATATTTTGAATTACATATGGTTTCACATCGGCTTGATAGCCATTATCGGGTTTGTAGACAAAGATAACCATATAGTTATGCCAAATTACGACACAGGCAAAGTCTGAAACTGTTTTTTAGGCCTCGTCCCGCCCTATCTCCGAGCGAGTCAATCATTCGTCACGGGATAGGTGATGAGAGGTCGATTTTGCATGTCCCCGGTAATGTACAAAGACAGCATAAATCGGATTTAACCAATACACGAACACATGAGCTGTGATTTTTCCCATGTGAGGGCTACCTTTGGCCCTGACCGTAGAAAATGAGACTGAATGATGAAAACAGCACCATAAAACGACGAAGCCTTGCGCAAGATGCGGATTTTTTGCTATATTTGCCTTATGACATAAACAAGAAAGACATATATAGCTTTTTCGACGGCTTGCACTTTATCTCTTAAACCGACCAAGTAAAAAGACGAAGTACCACAAAGCCCAAACGTCGGAACTCGCGTACTGCGCGGGCTTCGCTTTTTGTGGTATGGGTACCTTGGTCGGACCTTAGAGATAAAAAGCCGAAGTTCGCGCTTCTTTTGTGCCTATCCCGAACCAGACGTCAAGCGCTTGCCTTGAACGGAACATAAATGTATAACCTCTAAATTTCAAAGCTATGATTTACAATCAAACCAAAACGAGCTGCGGCACGGTAATGCCGCTGCTGATGGGATGCACCAAACCCCAGCCGATTGAGGTACTCCAGCAGGAAGAGCCCATTGTCTATGACCCGGTCAAACAGCTGTCTCTTATACACATCTCCGAGCCCACGAGACCGAGGCTGATCTCGTA
>ENA-OYDV01000063-OYDV01000063.1-human-gut-metagenome-genome-assembly--contig:-NODE-63-length-13277-cov-7.438133_pt1 | contig 13277 bp, 18 predicted proteins | sample MGYA00243554_ERZ652913 | MGnify/ENA primary metagenome ERZ652913 (study PRJEB26926, sample SAMN06164674) | human gut metagenome | biome: ENVO:00009003; feature: ENVO:2100002; material: ENVO:00002003...
GGAGATGTGTATAAGAGACAGATACATAAAAGGGCCGCGCCACCAGATCGTTTCTGATGGCGCGGCTCTTTTATGTACTTCTTTTAGCCCTATACGAACCCTCTATATGTCCGATCTCCAATAAACTTAATCGGCGCTGTATGATAACCTGGAACCTGATCTGCCGCCCATACCGCAGCATCTCTGATATTGTTAGAGTGATTTCCCGCAATTACTTCCGGGAAAAACGCAGACGAAAAATCTGTGGAGTTCCCGCCCTCAACTGTGTCACTCCATCCTAAAAACGCGCGACTTTGCGAATAGCTATAAATGTTGAATTGATTTGACCATCCAGTCCCTGCCGCGGAGTAACATGCATCCAAAAAAACGAATCTCCAATTTCCATGAATATCATCGCGTCCCATTGTCCATCCGAGTCCACTGAGCACAGTTTGATCCTCGTCACCATGGCATGCAAGATATAAACCGTAAGCATTATCATCATCTATAAAGGCATCTAGGCTTTGTCTTAAATAATACTGTGCGCTAATGCACGGTTCATAGGTTGTATATCCAAGCTCATTAAAGCATGTCGTTGCATCTGCTGTCTGTTTTTGTGGATTTGGAAAAGCTCCCTCTCCATCTGCTGAAAATGCCCGTGCCACCATTCTCTTTTCTGAATAGGCGATATCTTCCCCCGTTGCCGCATCAATATAAACGGAATAATTTCCAATCGTAAAGTGATACGCCATCCGCACTTCGCCATAATGCCTTGTCGTGGAATTTTCATCGCGTAAATAATTCCTTTTTGTAAATGTCAGCTCACACTCAGCATTTGACAAGTTCAACCCTTCAACCGTGTCCAGCTGTGTAAGTCGCTCAAATGCATCGGATTGTGTTATGCCCGGTGTGATCGTATTTGGAGCCTCATCAAATCTCCTATATGTTGTAAGTTCCCGCGTTCGTCTATTTACGACAGCATTTACACTTTCATACGGATTTTGAATTGATCCATAACTCTTCACCCAGGTAAGACGCCAATAGTCATCGTCAAATTCTTCAGATCCGACAAGGTCATAATTCTCGTCCATATCAGAAATTTCAACAATATTATTTACCGTCTCCGAAATGTCGTCTTCTCCATAAACGACAATTGCATCATTCGTACATGCTGTAAAATGGGAAATTGCTTTTACATTTGCACCATCCATGTCGACCTTCAAATTGTCGTCAAACACTAATTTCCTGACCCTCTGGCCATCAACGTCTATCACCTGCTGATCACTATATTCTTCTCTTTCGATCCCAGTCATACTGAGAACCTGCGCAATATTTTCACTCATCTTGGCTTCTACAGTATTTCCACTTGCAGAAACGCCCATCCCACTTGGAATTAAAACCATCAACCCAATTGCGAGAAATAGCGCAATTGCTCTTCTGTACTTTTTCACACGCATTCTCCCTTCATGTTTTATCGATTCTCTTTTAGAAGCCCATCTACAACATCTAGCAAATACTCATGTGCATCTTCCTGAATATCGAACCCTTTGGATATGCCCGGATCTCCGCTAAGCATCAAATATCCATCTTGTTCATACACCCCCGTTCCAATATAACAATACGGCTCATTTTTATAGACTCCAATCGCATACCCGTCCCCGAAGTCTATATAATACTTCGCCGTTCCTCTCCACCCTTGGCTTGACTCTGTCAAAGCTTCTTTTCCAAACATTTTTCTGAGTTTTGTAACGGTCTCATCCTCATCAATTTCAAACGTCTTATTCCCATTCAATCCGTCATAAATATATAAAACTGCCTTGTTTTCTGAGATTTCTTTCTCCTTGTCCTCACTAACATATTCTTGTTTTATTTTCCCTCCCGCTTCCATTTCAGGTTCCCGATCTACCCCCATCCCATCTTTGTAGAAATACTCCTCCACGCTTAATTTTTCTCTCGTTTCTCTACATCCACACATAATCAGAATTAGCCCAATGCACATCAATGCAACAACACTTTTAATTCGCATTTCTCTATTCGATCCTCTCTATCATTCATTAGCACTTTGCGTCACAACAATCTTTACAGTCATCTCCCTTTTCCACTTGATTTTAACTATAATTCTGCTCAAGTGTAAACCACATGAACTTTACACGCAGGCAACGCACAGTTGCTTTTTCTATATTTCCATGTAGTGCTTTTAATTTCTTCCCTTTTTTGATATAATTCTCACGCTGCGACTCCTTCCAGCGGAAGGAGGTGAACGCCTTGTCGTACTTAACCGCCTTTGCTCGGTCAACTGTAGTTTAGCAGATTCCGCTGATTTTGTCAACGGATGATCCTGTCGATTGGCGGCGTTCCCGCATTACATTACATATTTTATATATTATATATACAGTATATAAATTACATAACATTTGCCGTTGTTTCTTCAAAACAGATCGCTATGCGTTCCTGTTCTGGTTAAGCAAAGAACAAGCTCATCGTTCTTGATCTCATAAATCAAGAGCCAGTCTGGGGTTATATGGCACTCCCGGCATCCAATATAGTCACCGGACAGGTTATGATCCCGATAGCTTTCTGGCAGCGGCTTCTGTTCAGCCAAAATAGTGATTACTTCCTCCAGCAGCCGCACATCATAGCCTCTCCGAACAATCTGCTTGTAGTCTTTCTTGAAGGCCGTCTGATACCTAATCGTCAGCATTCAGATCCTCCATCAGGTCTTTTACGGAGGAAAAAGACCTGCTCATTCCAATCCCATTCTCTGCATCCTCGATTGCTTTCCTTGTTACAGCGTTCGGTATTTCTCCGCCGATTTCAAAAGGAATGCGATACTCACGGACCGCCTTCTTCGCAAAAATATTAAATGCGGCTGTCATTGTCATTCCCATATCTGCGCAAAATGCCTCAAACTGCATTTTTAAGTCGCTGTCCATCCGGATATTGATATTTGTGCTTGCCATTATCGCAGCTCCTTTCTGCTCTTAGCGTTCTCATTGTATTATATTTTATTTACATTGTCAACATTTCCGTTCCATTGCCTCCACCTCGGCCATAGACTTCACGACACCATGCCCGGCACGAACCTGCGTAAGGCCGCGATCCAGCTTCCGCAGATACACGGAGTTTCTTTCAGCCTTCTCCATTTCACCGTACCGTTCCTCGCTGATGATTACCACGTTCTTATCTTTCTTCCGCGTGTCAATTACAGTTTCGTCAATCATATTGTCTCACTCCTTGCATTGTTTCTTGTCCTTTTCATTGTGCCACTTATTATGAAGACGCCGCACAGCCTCATTTCCATTTTTTGGGCAAATATGCCCCGCAAAAGCAATCAATAATTGATATAAAGTATATAAATTAAATAATATATATACTTTATATCACATAAATCCGCTATTTCTTTTTGGCTCAGTACTTGTTATACTATTTCCGTGCAAAGAAGAAGGATTGCGCTCCATGAGGATGTAATAGGAGGGAATCTGCATTTATGATTACACGCAAAGAAATTGACTTGGCTGCACCGCTAACAACGCCACAAATAGAAATGCTAACGGCTCTCGCAGCCTCTCCATCGACCGCGGATGTAGACTGTCCGGAATTAATGGCAGCACAACAAAACAGCTTCCATCGGATCATCCGCAAAACGGAATCCCGCTTTGTCTCAGGTGACACAGATACATCGAAAAAGTAGCGTTATTTTCTGAGACAATCATCAGGCAACCTTGTCATAAATCTATATATCGTAAATATTTTATATAACGTATATACTTTACGCAAAGTATATACGTTATTTTGTTTCCCACCACTTTCGGATCGTCTTTGGATCCAGCCCAGTGTCTTTATGGCAATCAGCTTTTTTACCAGACGGATTTGCCTTTCTCCATTCGTAGACTTTCATCTGTGCCGTTGGGCGACCATCCGCAGCCTTCATTGGTATCCCTATTGCTTTCATATCCTCTTTTCGCCTCCGCGCCAAATAGAGATGCTTTTCCTGCGTTAGCCCGTTTCTTCTGTTCCGCTCTATATGAACGTCCGTCAGCGCCTCTATATCGGAAATCGTAAAGTTGTAATATTCCCGGTCATACGCCTCCAGCGCACTCTTAATATCATCCTCAGTCAACGCATTCTCATGTTGCACCATCTGGAGATCCTCAAATGCAATCTGCATATCCTTCCGAAGCTGCGCCTTCGGAACATCGCATTTATAGGCGTAAATTGCCATACACATCAAAAAGAAATACCGGTGTCCGCCCCGGATTGATAATATCTGCCGCAGCCACCAATGGTAAAGTGCATACGGATCGTCGCCATGTACCTTTCCTGCAATGTCCCATTTTTTCGGGTACTTTTCGCCCTTGACAATAACTCGCTCATACCACTCCGGATACGCTTCCCGCGCTGCCGCTCTCGTTATCTTCGACGGTCTAAACGGCTTATTGACATCCACCCGATTTTCCGGTCTGGCATAAGCGTTCAAATATTCCAACGTCACCGGTTCGCCGGTCCGAAACGCCACAATCTGATTGCCATGCTTTTCGTTGATGCTGCCAACCATGCGGAAGCTCTGGTTGATGGACTGATACTGAATCTCTTTGTTTTGCGACGTCGCCTTGTATTCCCACATCCGAAACGTAAGATCATACTTTAGACTTTTCAGCTGAATTTTAATATTCGGGTATAGATCTATTGGCTCCCGGAAAAAATAGCAAACGTGCAGACCAGTTCCAGATAGAACAAGATACGTCGGCATCGGCAAGCGGCGAAGCCGCGTCGGATCGCCGCCAAATCGCAAAAATAAATTTCGCAACTCTTTCAGACCAACACCATCCAAATCGAAGATCAGTGCGTTCATCCGCTGCGCGTGCTCCAGCTTATTGGATTTCCCGCGATAGGACAGTCCGCTGCACAGCGTCAGCGGATTTTGTTCGATAAATTCCATGTAATCATTTTCCCACTGATCAGAGAACATGATTCTTCGGCGCATTCGCTTAAAACCATCGGACGTTTGTTCCCGATACAGATAAATTGCATTAGGGTGGGAATAATCCATATGCCGCTCGTCAGAACGCTCGTTATTCGGGAACATCTCTCTGTAAAAATCATAGCCGCTGACCTCCGGAAATTGAGAACTCAAATACTCATAGCCTTCAGTGTAATTCTGTGTCATACACAAAGTCCTCCCAGTAAAAGAAAAAGAAGCAAAAAGAAAAGTCCGCTGCGGCGGGGATTCCAAACCATCCGGATTTGCCCACCGCCTTTCCCACAGGCTTACGCCTGCCGGTACGCCCACAGGATTCCCCACACCATAAAGGCGTGGAGAATCCTGATGGACGACCTTGGAAAAGACCGTGGACAAATCCTACCCTGCTATCGGATGGGCTGCGCCCCCCGATCCAGCACCCAGCAAATCGCTACAAACTGCTGACCCCTGCTCGCTTCCTAAAAAGAGAAATTTTTTATTTTTTCGCAACAAAAATCCAGCCCCTGTTCTAGCCTTAGACCCCTATACGGGGGCTTAGATTATCAATAGCTTTTTCCCTATTTTTTGACCGTTATTATAGCCTGTCCAAAACGCGATTTCAAGGGTTGCGGACAGGCTATTTTGCTATCCATTTTTCGTTCCAGCCCGCATATCTGCGGGGACGATTCCAAGCGGTTTTGTGTGCTGAATGATATATTCCCAATAGCCAACTCTATAGTTTGCCCGAAGCTGCCGTGAGAATAGCGTATTGTGCGCTGCTTTGATTTCTTTCCAGTTTTCCGTTTCGATTAAATTCTCATAGCTGCTCCCGCTGCAAATCATCGTAATGCCCACGTCCGCAAGCAAGCCATTTTTTCTGGCCAGAAGATCTTCCTCGATCAGCTGCCTTGCCTGGCTCTCTGTAAAATCGACCGAGTAAGGACTCTGAAGTACCGTCTCCCATACCTTTGCCGTCAGCAGCTTATTCCTGCCGGTTTTGTACCGTATTTCTTTTTCGGAGGACATCACGACAACATACCCGGTATGTACCTTTTTCGGTCGCAGCCCTCTATCCGCATTTGCTCTTTCCCGCGAAATTCTGAGAAGGTTCGCGTTGAGGGCGCGCTGGTCGGCGATTTCAGCCGTTTTCCGCTCCACCTGCTGTAAAACGTCTATCTGCGCTTGCGCCCTCTGTGCAGCTCTGTCGGCCTCGTGTGCCGCCTCCTGTTTTACTCTGGATATCTCCCGCGCAGCGGCTCTTTCTGCTTCCTCTTTTTCGCGCTTGGCTCTATCGCGCTGATTTAGAAGCATCTCATATTCCTGCCTTGTTTGAATTACATGGGTACACTCACCATCAAGGCTATCCAATGTTTTATAGCCTCCCATTCGTTTCCTTACGTACTCGATGCCTCATTCGCCTCCCATCAAAGGCCGCGGATATAGTTGTCCGCTACAACACTGATTCTATTATGCCCCAGCGCCTTGCTGCAGACCAGCATAGCAGCCTTGTCCAGCTTCTTGCCCGCTTCATCCTTGCGGCAAGTGTAGACGTCACTCTGATATCTTTTTCCGGTTCCTTTATTCACCCGGTCAAACGGAATTTCACTGATCTTTCTTGCATGAGCTTTGTAGATAGCAACTGCGTAATCTGAGCGGTAACTATGAATATCCGCGCATTGGTGAATGAACTGCCAGACCTTTTCATCGGGCAGCGTGTTCTTCATCCGGTCGATGATCTGTGTCTGATTTTTCCCTATAATGGGGCTTACGCGCTCCCTACCGCCTTTTCCGTTTCGCACATGGATGAAATACTCACCGTCAAACATTCGCGTGTCCTGCAGCATCTGAAGCCGCTTCGTGTCACCCGGCGTCCGCTTCTGCTCTGGGATCTGTTCCAGCGCCGTGATCTGCGCTTCGATCTGTTCCCGTGTCACCAGATCCGTTCCCTTCAGATCCGCAAGCTCGCTGCGCCGCAGCCCGGTTCCCCGGCAGAATTTTATCAACTCATCGTTGTTAGCTTCCGAGAAGTGCCGATCCCGCTTGGCGTCTCCCCTGCTCCGTTTAATTTCTGATCGGTTCCGCTTCGGCGGCTTGAAGTAGTCTTCATCGTCTGGTTTTATGCCATACAACTTCCCCAAGGCTTTCGCCTCGGCCTGAATCGTCCATGCAGATAGATCCTGGTCAACTCGCACCTGCAGCCACTCGTTGACATACCTTTTTGCTTTCTTCAGCGTCGTACATTCCGGGTATTTTTCCTTGACATACTTCAAGAAGTACTTTATGTGCTTCCAGTAGGTCTTGTATGTGTTGACCGAGAAGATCTTATCATCGGCTGTCCCATTCAAAACTGCCTCGCGCTTGCTTTCGCCAAGCGCTAGCATAGATGTCAATTTCTCATACGCCTGCTGGTGCAGATCCTTCGAGTATGATTTGTTTTTTCGCCCCAAATAGTAGCCCCCTTTTCATTACGATATATAACTTACATAAGTTATATATCGTATATACTTTATTTCCATTATATCAATTATTTACATTATATAAACGTTCAAGCTAAGCCGCTTCACGTCAGTTTCCGAAGAAACCTCGACGATCAGCAAAGTACACTTTTTTAAGTCTTATGTGTGACTGTTTTGAAGATTTCTCTTCTACACTTTTTTCTTGCTTATGTGTGCAGCCTATTTATTAGCGTCTACGGCAGTTGAGGTTCTGTCGAATCCTTTTCCGAGGGATCAGCTCTCCAGTGCTTTCTACAGTACACTGGCAACGTTCAGTAGGTGGATGGTGAACAGATGCGTTCTGCTTACCTGTGCTTTCACAAAGATTACTCGCAGCAGGGTCCATGATGTGCTTTCCAATTCACAAAGGTTACTACGGCAAGCCCACACATCACAAAGGTGCATCATACCTTTTTAGCGGCTCTAAAATGAAAACTGCTAAACCCCCGGCAGCTACCGGGACGCTCTAGGCCTAATTACTATTTATACTCGCCCAGACGAGTTTTCTGTAAAATTCACTGAGCCTTTCCCGCCGCTCAGTATTTGCAGTAAATATCCGCTGCCTCATCAACGGAAGTTCCATCAAAAGCCGTATTGAACGCTTCCACGACCTTTCTAGTGTCTGCCTGATCCAGACCGACGATCTGTGCCACCCGGAGAAAATAGCCCACACAGGCATCGTTACTCCAGATTTCAGTGTTCTCCATCATCGCATCGGTGAAGCTGGCTCCAGCCGAATCTTTCGGCGTCATTTTTGCTGATTCAACCTTTCGCATATAGTCCTTAATTGTCATTTGTTTTCCCTCCCAGCCAGTTCTAATTTACCGTCCTTTTCTGTTCAAGCCCATCTTACCATACTATGCTGATAAAGTCAACATAAACCGAGTATATACAGATATAACGGTTTACCCGTTCACGCCATTGCGCAAACGGGTAAACCGTTATTAGGCATCCAAGATGCCAAGAGTTCCCCAGCGCACAGCGCTGGGCGGGGTAAACCCCGGGCGTCTGCGGACGCCTCCCCTGCTCGATGGCGACAACGAACCGCCCTTCCTGTCGGCTGTCCGTTGTCGTCACCGAGCAATGCGCTCATCGAGCATTCGCCGTGCCAGCGAGAAAACTCCGGTATCGCTGCTGCCTATACAACCGATCGTGCGGGTTTTGTATCGCCGTTTGGTTTCCTTGACAATAATTATTTAGTATGTATAATATAATTATGGACACACTAAGATTTGAGTGGGACCCTAACAAGAATGAGATCAACAAGAAGAAGCACGGCTTATCCTTCGAGGCAGCAAAGGAGGTCTTTTACGACGAGTTTGCCATTCTATTTGACGATCCGGATCACTCCATTGAAGAAGATCGCTTCCTCATTATCGGATCAATCAAATCGCAGAAAATTTGCATTGTGAGCCATTGCTACCGCGACAACGAAAACTGCATCCGTATTATCTCGGCAAGGCAGGCAACCAAAACCGAGCAACGTATTTATCTCGATGGAATTTGAGGTGATAGTATGAGAGATGAATATAACATCAGCGAGCTGAATCCAAGAAAAAATCCCTATGCGAACCGGCTGAAAAAGCAGATTACCATCAATATCGACGGCGGCACCATCGACTACTTCAAGTCTCTGGCCGACGCCAAAGGCATCCCCTATCAGACCCTGATCAACCTCTATTTGAGAGACTGTGCCGATAACCACCGGCAGCTCCAATTATCCTGGCAGTAATGCTTCTGCACGAATTTTTTCGGTCAATAAAACCACGCAGCATTGTACAACAGGATATGCTGATCGCCGCGCACGCTAGATTTGAAGATATGATTCTGGTCACAAACAACGTCCGAGAGTTCGAGCGTGTTCCTGATTTAGCCGTTGAAAATTGGGTTGCGTACCTCGATCGGATTTGAGATGATGTTGTCCTGTTATTATAACATTGTATAATTTTCTATTCATACTGCTCTTTCATATACAAGCTTACCCGAGACTGTATGCGCTTTGCTGTTTCGCTCGCGCTTGTATTTCCTTGTATAAATGCAGAAGATTCATTCAAAATAATATTCATTACTTCTTCATCGTAGTATGTCAGCTGCTCACTTTCTTTGGCAAGATTTATCACTATTTCCATATCTTCTTCCGTTGTCTTAAATTTCGGCTCTCCAGAATTCAGCATTTCGAGGTCTTCGCTCACTAGTGGTGCATATGTCGGCATTCCAGATGCGTTATCTATCAGTATTGGATTTTTAAGTAAATACTTTACAAATTCCCAACACCCTTCAATGTTCTTTGTTGCTTTGTTAATTCCGACAGCTTGCGTCAACCTTATATCCGTTCCGTTGCTTCCATCAACTGTCGGCCATCCAATGTATGATAATGTTTGTCCGCACTCTTCTCGATCAAACGCTACGTCTTGTCCTGTCATTAGCCCAGAAAAGAAGCAAATAAGTTTTCCTCGTATCACCTTTTGCTGTCCCGTTTCATTTGGATCGTAAGTTGCTTCATAGCATCCAGCCTGTACGGCACTCTCCAAAATGGAGATGAATTCCTCGTTATCGAAATCGCAAGAGGCATCCACAAGATCCAACGCCTTTTGCAAATACCTTCCCCCAATGCTTACGAGGAAGTTTTCTGGATTCATATAGTAAATCATGCTCTGGTTTGAATCCAAACTTTTTTCTATTTCCAAATAATCATTTATTGTCCAGCCTTCATACTTCTGCATTGTTTCAGATGAACACGCAAGGGTTTCCGTCCAAAATGTAGGAGACATAAGATATAATCCATTGTACTCGTGCAAAGCATTCCAAATCAAAATATCATTTTCATTTATATCTGGATCCTCAGCTACCAGCCCATCCATATTGTATAACATCCCTGCTCCAATCCATTTAAGCGGTGATATACCTTCAAAGCTGATTATATCTGGACCATCTCCCGCCATTGCCTTTGTTTGCATAACTGTACGAGCCTGATCCAGAGAGGCCGCCGCGTCAGCGTAGTCTTCTGTCACAATTTGATACTTTTCATTGGTCGCATTAAATTCATTTATGCTGCCCATAATCGAGCTTTCGTTTAGTCCAATACCGCCAACAGTCAATTTTATTTTTTCGTTTAATCTGTCTTGGGGCAACCCCTCATCTACATTTTTTCCAATCTCCCAATGTTCCGTTTCTATTGCTTTCTGCTCCAGTTCGTGTTCATTTTTCTCTGTACATCCAGATAGGATTGCGCACATAACAATTAAGGCGCTTACCACTGAAAAAAATAATTTCTTATTATTCATTTTAACACCTTTATATTCCCCATAATTATGATATCGTTCCCTGCGACAAATGTCGCAGGGAACGATATCATCTCCGAACCTTATAACTTTTTTATCTTAGTATCCAAAATTGCTACTTGCCACATATCCGGGCTGATCCCCAAATTCCTCATAAAATGCCGTTTCCAAGCCAGCCGTTCCGTAGAACCAAGCGTTGGACGTAGGAGTAGTAGTGTTCCAAGTTTCACCCTTCATCAGATTCCCATATACAAGGCTATTTGTATTGGGATACTTGCGGACATTCGCCGCTCTCTTGGTAACCGTTTCCACCCGCATCATCGACCTCGGTTCTGCAGCAGATGCTGTTACAATCAGCATACTGCACATGACACATACCACTAAGAGCAATGCAATCATCTTCTTCATAGCTTTTAATCTCCTTTTCATTTTGTTGTTTTTTTATCTTTTCAGAGTGGCCACTCCAAACAAAGATTCTCAGTATTTTGTTTTAATAATTCACATATCCTGTAACTTCTATATCCACGTCCGAATTGTTTCTTATCGCAAACGTATATGTTCCATTTTGGGGAATTTCAATTTTCTCGTTAAACGCTCCATTCTCACCTTTCAAATAATGGAATCTCCCATTCTTATCTACCAAGCCAAAATCCACATCTGCTGAACTTGGAGAATATGTCGCATTAATCGTAACCGTTTCCCCTGCCGCCATTGGAAATCCCGTCTTTGCAGGCTTTAACTCTCCTGCCTTAACCGTTACATCAAATTTTCCCATTGCACGTTCTGCTGCATTAACCGTTCCAGCAAAGCAGCTAACAAGCAAAAGCACTGTCAGCAACGAACACAACATCTTTTTCATTTTATTTCTTCTCAGTCCTTCCATTCAAAATCAAACCCATTTGCAGCTTGATCTGGCATATCAACATCTTCGTCTCCCATATCTACAAATTGTTTTCCAGGCATCTCCTTATTCTCAGATCTCGTTGCGATCCATATGCACGTTAAAGTTATTACGCCAACCACTAATGCAATCGCAACGAATCGAATCTTTCGCTTCCTTTTATCTTTCGCACTTACAGTGGTATTTTTTGTTTCATTCTCTTCTAATGGCGACACCACTTCAATCGGTTTTTCATCAGCCATGTCACTGTCACTGCACAGCCAATCTAGGGATACACCGTAGATCTTCGCCAGCGCCTTCAGCTTGTCCATGGACGGCGTAGTATCTCCACTTTCCCAGCGGGAAACTGCCTGCCTGGACACATCAAGCTGATGTGCCAGCGACATTTGTGAGAGTCCAGCTTTATCCCTTAATACGATCAGTTTTTCTCTAAGGGTCATGTGCTTTACACTCCTGATTCTATATTCAAACCCCATCAGATGTAAACCACTTGTGGTTTACATCCAGGCAACTCTGAGTTGCCTCTTTCATTTTCTGACCTTTTCATACTCCGAAAGTGCCGATTTCTGCTGCTCCCGATACTGCAGCATCAAATCACTAAGCAGCTCACTGACGCTGCGCCTTTCGACATAGGCAATTTTCTGAATATCTTCATACAGGCTCGGCAGCACAGACAAACTCACCCGCTTCCGCAGCTCCCGATCCTCTTTCGGCCGACCGCGGCTAGTACTACGCTGCATTGTTTCCCCTGACGGCTGCTGCTCAATGATGCTGCCAACAACAGACGCTCTGCGCCGGCTTTCACGATCTTTCAAATTACCCATTTTCAATATCCTCCCGGTCGAAATTTCCGTTTATGATCATCTTCGCAATTTCCGTGTATTCTTTCGCAATTTCGCTGCTCGGTGCCTGTTCCACAACTGCCAAGCCATCGTAAATTCCCTTCTTCGCCACCGCCAGCCGCTTCACAACGCCGACGAGATTATACTCTTCCTTCAGCAGCGCAAGAATATCTTTATCGTCCGATACCCGTGCATCGTAGAGTGTCGCAATCACGCCCAGCACCTTCAGATCCGGGTTAATCAACTCCTGGATCTCCCGGATGCTGTCCTGCAGCTGCGTCAGGCCACGGTATGCCAGGTAGTCTGTCTTGACAGGAATCAGAACGCCGTCCGCGCAGGAAAGCGCATTGATTGTGAGAATCGAAAGCTGCGGCGGGCAATCGATCAGAATGTAATCATAGCTGTCTTTGATCGGCTTCAGCGCCCGGTCGAGGATTTTCTCCCGGCTCGCCCGCGAAAGCATTTCCATCTCCATCGGGGCCAGATCGATAATCGACGTCACAATGTGCAGCCGGTCATTGATTTTCCGTACGCACTCGCGGATCGGCGCGCCGTCTTTCTTCAGAACGTCTACAATCGTCTTCGGAACCTCCAGCGGCTCCATGCCGACACTGATCGTCAGGCTGGCCTGACTGTCCAGATCGATCAGCAGCACGTTCTTGCCCGCAGCAGCCAGTGCAGCGCCCAAATTGTGCGTCGTGGTCGTCTTCGCCACGCCGCCTTTTTGATTTGCTATTGCGATTACTTTCATTGCAGCATCTCCTTTTTATTTTATTTATATACGTTATTTATAATATATCTGTCTCTTATACACATCTC
>ENA-OYDV01000065-OYDV01000065.1-human-gut-metagenome-genome-assembly--contig:-NODE-65-length-12770-cov-5.230908_pt1 | contig 12770 bp, 8 predicted proteins | sample MGYA00243554_ERZ652913 | MGnify/ENA primary metagenome ERZ652913 (study PRJEB26926, sample SAMN06164674) | human gut metagenome | biome: ENVO:00009003; feature: ENVO:2100002; material: ENVO:00002003...
GGAGATGTGTATAAGAGACAGGCCATAGCCACGGCGCTGCCGGTACTGGTCGTCGCCTGGATTCTGGCATTCGGAGCCCGCCGCATCGGGCTGTTCTACGGACGGATGCAGACCCTGCAGAGGTGGATGAACCGGATTGTCGGAGGGCTGTTTGTAATAATCGGCATCTATTATTGTGTCATCATGTATTTCTAAAATTCCTAAAAAATAAAGCATATGGAAACCAAGAACGAAAAGAAAAAGGGATTCTGGGCATCGCTTTTCTCACCGAAATCCTGCTCGTGCTCGTGCGGCAACAACCTGATTGTGGAAGAGGTCGAAAAACCGGCTGCACACGACTTCAGCCAGGTCCGACTCGATACGCCCAGCGGGGCAATCCGGGAAATCAAGATTCTGGGGCCGGGCTGCGCGAAATGCAAGGCAACGTATCAGGTCCTCACGAAGGTCATCTCCGAAAACAACCTCGACGTGCGGCTCACCCAAATCGAGGATATCACCGAAATCATGAGCTACAACGTCATGAGCACCCCGGCGGTGGTCGTCGACGGTGAGGTGAAAATCAAGGGGCATGTCCCCACGGAGCACGAAATCAAACAGCTGTTGGGTATCTAAAAGCCATCACGATGGAAACCAAACGGGAGTTGAAAATCCTTGCGTGGATTATTCTTGTTTTTGCGGCGGTCTTTTTTCCTGCCGCTCGGCAGCGAGCGCTTCATGACGGCCATCGATGCGACGCTCGACCTGGCCCGGTGGTATGCCCGCGAGCATGTCATCCTCTGCCTGCTGCCGGCCTTCTTCATCGCCGGCGTGATTGCCGTCTTCGTCAGCCAGGGCTCCGTCATCAAATACTTCGGGGCCAATGCCAAGAAGTGGCTGTCGTACAGCGTGGCGGCCATCTCGGGCGGTATCCTCGCCGTCTGCTCCTGCACGATTCTGCCGCTCTTCACGAGCATCTACAAGCGCGGCGCAGGGTTAGGTCCGGCCATCGCCTTCCTCTATTCGGGACCGGCCATCAGCATCCTCTCCATCATCCTCACGGCCCGGATTCTGGGCATCGAGCTGGGCATCGCCCGCACCCTCGGCGCCATCCTCTTCTCGGTGGTCATCGGGCTGCTGATGTCGTTCCTCTTCCGCCGCGAGGAGCGGGCCAAGCGCGAGGAGCAGATGAACATCACACCGTCCCCCGAGAAGAGGCCGATGTGGCAGACCTCGTTCCACTTCTTCACGCTGGTGCTGATTCTCGTCTTCGCCAACTGGGGCGCACCGGCCGCCTCGGACCGCGGCCTGTGGGCGGCCATCTTCGCCTGGAAGTGGTACATCACCGGCGCCCTGTCGCTCGTGCTGTGCTGGTCGCTGGTGAAGATTCTGCGGCTCCGCCTGCGGTGGGTGGCGCTGGGCGCTGCGGCGACCGTCGTCTCGGTCGTGCTGGCCTATCTGTTCATCCGCGACGCGAAGCTCGTGCCGCTCGTGCCGATGGTTGTGGCCATCGCCGCGCTCTCGCTGATTCTGCTTTTCGACAAGCGCGATGCGGAGAACCGCGAATGGGCCCTTTCGGCGTGGGGTTTTGCCAAACAAATCCTGCCGCTGCTGGCCGTGGGCGTCGTCACGGCGGGATTCCTGCTCGGCTCGACCCATGACCAGACGTCCGTCGCGGGCATCATCCCGAACCGATGGATTGAATGGGCCGTCGGAGGCAACTCGCTGCTGTCGAACTTCTTCGCCAGCTTCACCGGAGCCTTCATGTACTTCGCCACGCTGACCGAGGTGCCCATCATCCAGGGGCTGCTGGCCTCGGGCATGGGCAAGGGTCCGGCCCTGGCGCTGCTGCTGGCCGGGCCGTCGCTCTCGCTGCCCAACATGCTGGTCATCCGCGGCGTGCTGGGGACGAAAAAGACGGTGGTCTACGTGGCGCTCGTCATCGCCATGGCCACGCTGTCGGGATTCCTCTTCGGAAACCTTTTTTAACCGGAGCGCCGCCATGAGAATATTGATTCTTTGCACGGGAAACAGCTGCCGCAGCCAGATGGCTCACGGATTTCTGCAGGCGATGGATTCGTCGCTCGAGGTCTTTTCGGGCGGGACGCAACCCGCCGCACGGGTGAACGCCCGTGCGGTGGAGGTGATGCGGGAGGCCGGCATCGACATCGCCTCGCACATCCCGACCCATGTCAACGTCTATCTCGACCAGGAGTGGGATTACGTAATCACCGTATGCGGCGGGGCAAACGAGAGCTGCCCGGCATTTACGGGCAAGGTGGGCCGCCGCCTGCACATGGGCTTCGACGACCCTTCGCATGCCGAAGGCTCCCCGGAGTTCATCGATTCCGAATTCCGCCGCGTCCGCGACGAGATTCGCGCGGCGTTTGCCCGCTTCTATCGGTCCGAAATCCAAAAAGAGAAATTTCATGAACACACTCCTTGAAACGCTCCGGTATTTTGTGCTGATAACCGTCGAGCTGATTGCTTTGTTCCTGTTAATCAGCGCGCTGGTCGAGATTATTCTGATGTATGTCCCGGAGGAGAAAATCCGCAAAAAACTCTCGGGCGCCGGCATTTTCGGAAACATCATCACCGCGGGATTCGGGGCTCAAAGGTATGTGAAAAACGTCCGTCTGAAACCCGCAACGTGCTGCGCCGGCGGCGAGGTGGTCGACAAGCGCTCGCTGCCGTTCCGCGGCAAGGTGAAAGCGGCCTTCGCCGGAGCTTGGGGGAGCCTACGTCCTATTATGGGATACCTGCTGATTGGAGTAGCGTTGGGTACCGGCATCTACGGGTACATGCCCCAGGATTTCGTCATGAAGATAGCAGGTCCGGACAATCCGTTTGCCATTCCGGTTGCCGCCGTATTGGGCATACCTCTTTACATCCGTGCCGAAACAGCCATACCGATTGGTCTGGCGCTGATGGGAAAGGGCATGAGCATCGGAGCGGTCATCGCGCTGATTATCGGAGGAGCCGGAATGGCCATTCCCGAGATGACCATGCTGGCAAGCATCTTCAAGAATCGGCTTGTGGCCATGATTGTACTGGTCATTTTCCTGACGGCCGTCGTGTCGGGCTATCTCTTCAATATCCTGCTGTGACAGGAGCCGGAAGCTGAAATACGCGGCCGGTCCTTGCGGCAGGGCAAGACGGAAGGACGAAGCGGAAGCGGCAGGCCGAAACGGGAGGCTGAAGCAGGAGGCCGCATGCTCTTTTCAAAAACGGAGCAGTTTGTCCGATACGCACTCGGAAGCCGGGAAGCACCCCGTCCCTCCGGCAGGTCCTCGCGGCCGGCGGCCGGACGGTGTTGAGGCACCCCTTCCGACAACCCGTAACACGAACGCACAGGCCCGAGCCCGGAGCAATAGCGGCTCAGTACGACCGAAAAGGGGCTTCGGAGCCTCCCTGCCCCATCCCCGTGCAGGCGGCAGGGAGGACGGAGCCCCTTACAATCCCTAAGCAAGGTGCCGTTTTCAGGTCATTTTATGACACGAAATGGCCGGCAAAGGGCCCCGAAAAGTGTTGAAACGCCCGTGCGCAAGAGATGCGCAAAAAAACTGTTTTCTGCTCCGGAACGAGCAAAGGCAGGCATACAAACACAATACGTTGTTGTTCAATAATATAAATACACAAATTCGATAAGAGCACATCTTCATAACACCTCATTCAGGACGGATACGAAGCCTCCGGCAGGGCATCGCATTCCCTGCGCTCCGCAGTTGCTCCTCACCGCCGCAGCCACGCCTTCCTGCGCAAAAAATAGGGAAAACTCCTTGCTTTTTCCACATTTGTTTTCTAATTTTGATTTTTGTTTGAGAACCTCGGCTGACACGAAGGTGCAGGCACGGTTTCACGGCGGAATTCGGATTCTTCGATTGGTACAAAACGGCACTTGAGGCCCTTTGCACCGGCAACCCGGCGAAGAGGTGCGGTGCAGGCTGCCCGTCTGTCCCGAACCATCCGCCCGCAACAGAACGACGACACCGCCCCCTCCTCCATTCAACCGAAACAGACGGCTTCCCGCGCGTCGGGAAACCACAGCCGGTCTCCACGAACGGCGGCATGAAACAGACAAACCCCCGGCCGAAAGGCCGTCCAAATTCACTCAGTCTATGAAAAAACTCTATCTGATAAAAAACTCTATCTGATTCTGTTGCTCTTCCTCACGGGAGCCTTCAGCACACTCCTCACGTCGTGCGAAAAGAACGACGAAAACGGGGACGGAGGACCTGTAGTCGTCCCCGAAAACTCCTTTGCCTACAACAACAAGGTGCAGCCCTTCGGCTCGGCACTCTACGTCTACGACGAGGTGGAGACCACCTATACCTTCTACTTCTCGCCCTCGGAGGGCATCACCACGCTCGAAGCCATGTGGCAGGCCGACGACTACCTGCGCATCATCACCGCGCTCCCGTCGGGAGACATCGACCTCACGGCCGCAGGCAATGAGCTGGTCTACAAAGACATAACCGTATCGGCATCGACGGCCGGCAACATCGTCTCGAGCTCCTTGCAGCTGCGTCTGCCCTCGCTTACCGAGGTGAAGATGGAGGCCAAGGTTGAGACGGCCAACGGCCAGACGCTCGACGCCAACTACGAAGGCACCTGCATCCGCATCACCGAGGAGCGCGAGCAGGGTCCCGCCGTCGAGCTCGACACCCCGATTTTCAGCTGGTACATCGGCCAGAGCGGTGCCGGCACCAACGACTACTACATCGCCGTGGGCAACGCCCCCTTCTCGATTTACCAGGGCACGCAGTTCTCGCTCAGGAGCGCTGGCTACGCACTGGTGCTGGACTGCTACTTCGACAGCGGCGACGAGTGGCGGACCTTCCCCACGGGAACCTTCAAGAACAGCGTCCGCTACGGCGACCACACCTATCACTCCACCAACAGCTTCATGCTCCAGGCCGACGATGCGGGAGGCTACCAGCAGATGCCCCTCACGAGCGACGTGGTCATCACGCGTGAAGGCACCATCACCACCATCACCACCGCCTTCATCGACGGCAACGGCGCCGAGCACCAGGTTTCGTTCACGGGCGACCTGCGCGTGGGCTACGGCCTGGCGATGCCCACGAATCCCCATCTGATGGCCGACATCGAGCTGGAGGGCTTCTACGCCGAGGGCATCTACCACGGCGACCTGTTCGAAAGCGGCAGCGGCCTTTCGGAGGTGGTCATCTACGACGAGGCGAGCGACAACAACGAGGAGGGCGGCATGGCCGTCAGAATGCTCCTCGCCAGCACGAAGTTCCTCAACCCCAAAACGGAGCGCAAGCTGGTGGAGGACCACTACACCCGCACCACGGCCTCGAACCTCTCGGAGATTGAACAGGGGACCTGGGCTCCGGTTACCGAGTTGGAAATCATGGGCTTGGTTCTCCCCTTCGGCACCTACGGCGTCACGGGAGACTCGAGCACCGAGACGGGCTACTACGCCTATGCCAACGACGGAACGATTGACGTCAAGGAGCTCGGCGGCTCGGACTACGAAATCACCTTCGACCTGGAGGCCCAGACCGGCTATGCCATCAAGGGCAGCTTCACGGGCGACGTCTTCCTCACGGACCAGTCCAACGACAACGACAACGACGGTTCGTCGACGCTGACCGAGGACCTGCACCTCGACGTGGATTACATCCAGCAGGCCCGCTGCTACCCGCAGACGGAGATTTATGTCGCCGGCATGGGATACATCCCCGTGGATGAAATCACCACCGCCGGCCAGCCGGCCGCCATCGCGCCGTGCGGCTACCAGTATATCGACATCGGTCTGGCGACGGGCACCTACGAGCATGACCCGACGGGCGAATACGTCGACCCGGGCAAACTCCACGAGGGTGACATCATCCGCCTCGACCTGCTCGTCGAGCCGGGCGACCAGGACAAGATTACGACGGGTACCTACACCATCACGCGTAACCGCTACCTGAACACGCTCCAGCCCGGAGCCTGCTACCGCGGCTACCAGGCCTCGGACCATATCGGCACCCGCTGGCTCTACATCTCCAGCGCTATCGGCAACGGCAAGCCCCGCTACTACCATGACCCCAACTACATGGTACAGAACGGCTGGCTCAACATCCCCTCGATGACCGGTTACGCAAGCCTCTACGAAGGCACCGTCACCATCACGAAGGCCGACGGCGGCGACAACTGGTACACCTTCGAAGTCAACGGCGAGGATGTGCTGCACCACAAGATTACCGGCTCGTGGACCGGACCGGTCGTACTGGGCGGCTCCGACACGCCGGTGGCCGACTCGGGCAAGCACTTCGATGAGGAAGACTCCGCATCGAGCGGCAGTGCCGGCGGCGATGAGTCGGACGGCGCCTCGGTGAAGGCCGAGCAGCAGACGCTCCGCCACATGAAGCCCGTCGAGGGGCTGCGCGACTACGTGACCCTGCCGCTTGACCGCAGACCCGTCGAGCGCGTCCGCTTCCGTTAGCATTCCATACGAGAAACCCTTTCGGGGAGTGCGGATGTCGTCCGCACCCGCACTCCCTTTTTCACCCCCAAAAACAATACAGCATGAAAAGCAGTTACTGGTCGGGACTCCGCGTCCTGACATGGAGCGTAGCATTACTGGCTGCAGGAAGTTTCGCGGCCTGCACGGACGACAACGACGAGGGTACAACCGCGCCGCCGCCCGTAGCGTTGAACAACCAGATTGAGCTCAACGGAGCAAACCCCGTCGAGATACGTTCGGCCATCTACGAGATGGACGACAACGACAACTATGCCTTCTACCTCTCGCCCACGTCGGGCATCACCGGCATGGAGGAGATGGAGGCCGCGGGCGACTACCTGCGTGTGACGGTGGCCGACCCCAAGGGGAAGATTTACCCCGATGCCGACAACTTCGAGTTCGCGTACGGCGGTCTGACGGTCAACGAACACACGATGTTCGCCGTCAAGTCGCTCTCGCTCGAGGTGGGCTACACGGAGGCTTCGGCCGCGCTGAAGCTCGTCATTGAGCTCCAACACTCCGACGGCCGCACGCTGCGCGCCGGCTACGACGGCACCTGCAACAAGGCGACGCTGCCCGTGCTCGAGAACGAGTACGAGCTCGACGAGGTACCCACCTCCATCGGCAGCGCCATCGTATGGAAGGCTCCCGCCAAGGGGACTACCACCTACACCTTCTATGCCCGCACCGGGCTGACGGAGCCCACCGAGGGGGCCGACGGCCTGACGGTGGTGCTGAGCGACGGCATCGATGCCTCGGAGATTGACCTCTCGACGGCCGACCCGTCGAAGGTAAAGGTCAGCTGCGGCGGCTTCACCAGCAGCCAGGGAACGACCGGAACCCTCCATATTGGAATCAACGCCCAGGGCAAACTGACCCTCACGCTCGATGCCGAGCAGAGCGGCCGACGGCTGCGCGCCGACTATGAAGGCGGCTTCAGCGAGGGCTTCGAGAGCGCCGACTTCATCCGCGTCACCGAGGCGGGCAATGCCGAGGAGAAGGCGCTGACGAAGATTTTCGCCACCACGGGCGTCTCGAACGTCCTGCTCTTCGGCCAGGTCGATGCCGCAGAGCCCGAGGAGCTCCAGCAGGGCCACTACGCCGCAGCGCTGACCCTCACGGCCAAGCAGCTCCAGGGCGGCACGTTCGACATCTCGGCATTCCGCGCCCGGATTTTCGACTACGAGGCCTACAAGACCTACGACAACTCGAAGGTCAGCGAGGGGATGAGCGGTTCGCTCACCGTCGCCCGCACGAGCGACGGCAAGAAGCTCTATCTGAGCTTCGAGGTGGCCTTCCCCGACGGGCCGAAGCTCGAGGGTGAGTGGTCGGGTGTCACCACGCCGATGAGCCAGGAGCCCGACATGACCCCCGTGGCCCCCTTCCGTTCGCACTTCACCCTCACGGCGGCCGACGGTACGACCACCCATGTGGACAAGGATTTGATTTCGGTCGAGATGCGCATGCAGAAGAACTACAAGCTGCGCGGCGGTGACCCGGCATATGGCGGCGCGACCTTCGACGCCTACTTCTTCTACTTCCGTCCTGCGGGCGGGGAGACGACGAGCATCACCGACACCTACACCATCCCGCAGCTGATGCTCAGCGCGTCGGCCGTTCCGACCGACGGCGAACTCGACCTGGCGTCGGGCGACGAGGAGCTCCACTGGAACTTCAAGTACAAGACCGAAAAGGACAAGCTCTACCTCACCGAGTACTTCGAGAACTACCAGATGTTCGGCAGCTGGACCTACCGCTGCCCGGACGACGTGAAGGTGACCGTTGTCAAGAACGACGACAAGACGTGGAAAATCACCTTCCGCATGGTTGACTACGGCCGCTTCAGCAACTACTCCTCCACCAAGGAGGGTACGCAGAGCACCGTACTCATCGAGTGGGAGGGTCCGATGACCAAATACTCGGGCTCGGAGACCAACGACCTGACCGACGCCGACTATTGATGCGGCGCCGCGGCACCCCGCCTCCGGTTGACCCCGGGCGGAAGGCCGCAGACAAAGACGAAAACCCCCGGCATGGAACCATGCCGGGGGTTTTCCGTTGTCGGTTTGTTGTCGGTTTGCCGGGCCCGAACGGCCGCGCATGCGGGCGGAAGAGGCCGACGCAGGGGTGGCCGGAGCGGGGGCAAAACGCGGGAGCGGGGGCAAAACGCAGGCTCAGACGCGGGACGCACAGGCTCGGGCGCCTACATGCCGAAGGCGTGCAGCCCGATGCCGTCGTAGACGGCGCTCACCAGACCCAGCAGCAGCACGCCCGCCAGGCAGAGCACCAGCGCCGCGCGCGTATAGCCGTCGCTGCGGAACGTTGCGATGGGGCGCTCGTTGGGGACGATGTACATCGCCTTGACCACCAGCAGGTAGTAGTAGAGCGAGATGACCGTGTTGAGCAGCGCGATGAAGACCAGCACGTAGAAGCCCTCGCGGAAGGCGGCGGCGAAGATGAAGAACTTCGAGAAGAAGCCCGCGAAGGGGGGAATGCCCGCCAGCGAGAAGAGTCCCAGCGTCATGACCAGCGTAAGGCGCGGATTGGTGCGGTAGAGGCCGTTGTAGTCCTCACGCAGCACCTTGCCGCTGTGCTGCTCCACGGCCGAGATGACCCCGAAGACGGCCAGGTTGGCCGCCAGGTAGACCAGCACGTAGAAGACCAGCGAGGCCATGCCGAAGGCCGTGCCTCCGATGACGCCCAGCATGATGTAGCCCGCCTGCGAGATGGAGGAGAAGGCCATGAAGCGCTTGAGGTCCTGCTGCCGGATGGCGAAGAGGTTGGCCACCGTGATGCTGAGGATGATGACCCAGAAGAGCAGCGTCCGCCACTCGTGGAGCATCGGGGCGAAGACCTTCACGAGAATGGCCATCAGCACGAAGGCCGCGGCACCCTTCGAGACCACCGAGAGGTAGGAGGTCACTGCCGTGGGGGCTCCCTGGTAGGTGTCGGCCGTCCAGAGGTGGAAGGGCACGAGCGAGAGCTTGAAGCCCAGACCGGCGAAGAAGAAGACCAGCGCCATAATCTGAAGCGGCGAGCCGGTGATGAGGGGCACCATGTCGTCGAAGTAGAGCGTGCCGGTGGTGCCGTAGAGGAACGAGATGCCGTAGAGCATCAGACCGCTCGAGAAGAGGGCGCAGAGGATGTATTTGGCACCCGCCTCGGCCGAGTAGTGCTTGTACTTGTCGAAGGCGACCAGGCAGGCCATCGGCACCGAGGCCAGCTCGAGCCCGATGAAGAAGAGCAAGAAGTTGGCCGCGCCAATCATGAAGTACATGCCCAGCAGCGTCGAGAGCGTCAGCACGTAGAACTCGCCCTGCTTGTGGGCCGTATCCTCGCGCCGCAGCCACGTGGTGGCCTGCATGCAGACCACCAGAGCGCCGATTGAGAGGACGCTCTTGATGACCGTGTGCATGGGCACGTAGCGGAACATCCCGCCGAAGAGGTCGCACGACTCCCCGCGGGGAACGATGTTGAGCAGGATGGAGAGGGTGAGCAGCGAGCAGGCTACCGCAGCGAAGTGGCGGCGGCCGCGCTCACCGGCAATCAGGTCGTACAAGAAGAGCAGGACGATGACCGCGATGAGCGAGAGCTCGGCCTGCATGTAGGTGAATATGTTGCTGTATTCCATAAACGACTTAGTTGATTAGGTGCGCTACGATTTCCGAGACGCTCGAGCGGAGCATGTCGCTGACCCACATCGGCGCCAGTCCCAGACCGGCCACGGCGACGATGAGGCAGATGACCGCCACACGCTCGTCCCACGTGGCGTCGGAGAGCTTCAGATGTTCGGGGTTCTCGCACGTGCCGTAGAGGATGCGGCCGATGACGCGCAGGATGTAGACCGCCGTGATGACAATCGAGGTGCAGGCGATGACGGTCACCACGCGGTGGAAGGTGTCGTCGTGCATGAAGGCGCCGTTGAAGATGGTCATCTCGGCCACGAAACCGCTCAGACCCGGCAGTCCGAGGTTGGCCAGACCGGCGATGACGTAGCCCACGGCCAGGAAGGGCATCACGCGCATCAGGCCGCGCAGCTGGCGGACGTCACGCGTATGGGTGCGGCCGTAAATCATGCCGATGAGGGCGAAGAAGAGGGCCGTCATCAGACCGTGGCTCAGCATCTGGAGGATGGCGCCGGTCGAGGCCGTGGTGTTCATCATCAGGATGGCGAAGAGCACCAGTCCGCAGTGCGAGACGGACGAGTAGGCGTTGATGTACTTCAGGTCGGTCTGTACGCAGGCCGAGAAGGCGCCGTAGACCACCGAGATGGTGGTCAGGATGATGAATATCCAGCTCAGCTCCTGCGCCGCGTCGGGCAGCAGGTACATCGCCACGCGGAAGCAGCCGTAGCCGCCCAGCTTCATCAGCACGCCGGCGTGAAGCATCGAGACGGCCGTCGGGGCCGAGGCGTGGCCGTCGGGGCTCCACGTGTGGAAGGGGAAGAGGGCCCCCAGCACACCGAAGCCCACGAAGACGAGCGGGAACCAGATGCGCTGCAGCGAGAGGGGGATGTTGTGCAGCGCGGCAATCTCCTCGATGTTCATCGTCGTGGCGCCCGAGCCGAAGTAGATGCCCAGGATGCCGATGAGCAGCAGCGCCGAGCCGCCCATGAGCATCAGCGTGAGCTTCATGGCCGAGTACTCCTTGCGGCCGCTGCCCCAGACGCCGATGAGCAGGTACATGGGGATGAGCGCCACCTCGTAGAAGAGGAACATCGTGAAGAGGTCGACCGAGATGAAGAATCCGAAGACGCCGACGCTCAGCAGGCAGTACCAGAGGAAGTACTCCTTGACCTGGTCCTTCATCTGCCACGAGGCGAAGGTGCCCGTGAAGACGATGATGGCCGAGAGCAGCAGCATGGCCACCGAGATGCCGTCGACGCCCACCGCATAGTGGATGTTGAGCGGCGCATACCAGACGTGGCTCTCCGTGAAGAGCATGGCGGCGCTCTCGCCCGCCTCCCTCAGTCCGAGGTAGCGGAAGACCAGCAGCACGGCCAGCGCCAGGAGCAGCGAGGCGCCCGTCACCATGACGGCATGAATCTGCCGCGTGCTCTTCGAGAGCCAGAGGCCCAGCATCATGAGCAGCGGGATGGCGGGGAACAGGGATAACATATTCATAGTGCGACTCGTTTTAGCAGATTAACAACAGGAGCAGCGTGAAGCCCATCGCGCCGCCGAGGAACCAGATGCAGTAGCGCTGCACGCTGCCGCTCTGCATCTCGCGGATGGCCCACGAGGCGCTCTGCGTCGCCGTGGCCAGCAGGTTGAGGAAGCCGTCGACCACGTGGCGGTCGAACCAGGCGATGGGGGTCGAGATGCAGCCGAAGATGATGCGGTGGGTGATGAACTGGTAGACCTCGTCGATGTAGAAGCGGTGGTAGGCCGCGCGGTGGAGCCCCGCAAAGCGGTCGGCCAGGCGGTCGGCCACGGGCTGCTTCTCGCGGGCGTACATCCAGGTGGCCAGCGCGATGCCCGCGAGGGCCACGCAGAGGCTCAGCGCGGCGACGCTCCCCTCGATGTGGATGTCGTACGACGTGCCGTTGGAGGAGACGAAGTGTCCGAAGGGGAGCCAGCCCGCAACGAGCGTCACGGCGCCGAGCACCACCAGCGGCAGGGTCATCGTCCAGGGGGCCTCGTGGGGCGTGTGGGCGGCGTGGAGCTCGCGGTTCTCGCGGCCCCAGAAGATGCCGTAGTAGAGGCGGAACATGTAGAAGGCCGTCATGCCGGCGATGAGGGTCATCACCCAGCCCATCACGGGGCTGAAGGCGAAGCAGGCCGAGAGGATTTCATCCTTCGAGAAGAAGCCGCTCAGAGGCCAGATGCCGGCGATGGCCAGGCAGGCCACCAGGAAGGTCACGTGTGTCAGGGGCATGTAGCGCCGCAGGCCGCCCATGGCCGACATCTCGTTGGAGTGGACGGCGTGGATGATGCAGCCGGCGCCGAGGAAGAGCAGCGCCTTGAACATGGCGTGGGTGAAGAGGTGGAACATCGAGGCCATGTAGCCCAGACCTCCGGCGTGGGGGTCGGCCGAGGTGCAGACACCCAGCGCCACAATCATGAAGCCGATCTGGGAGATGGTACTGAAGGCCAGCACGCGCTTGATGTCGCTCTGCACGCAGGCCACCGCGGCGGCGTAGAGGGCCGTGAAGGCGCCGACGTAGGCCGTCCAGTGGAGCACTTCGGGGGCGTAGCCCACAAAGAGGGGGAACATGCGCGCCACCAGGTAGACGCCCGCAACGACCATCGTCGCGGCGTGGATCAGCGCCGACACGGGCGTCGGGCCTTCCATGGCGTCGGGCAGCCAGATGTGG
>ENA-OYDV01000079-OYDV01000079.1-human-gut-metagenome-genome-assembly--contig:-NODE-79-length-11756-cov-6.116144_pt1 | contig 11756 bp, 10 predicted proteins | sample MGYA00243554_ERZ652913 | MGnify/ENA primary metagenome ERZ652913 (study PRJEB26926, sample SAMN06164674) | human gut metagenome | biome: ENVO:00009003; feature: ENVO:2100002; material: ENVO:00002003...
TCGGCAGCGTCAGATGTGTATAAGAGACAGGAATAAGGTTGCTGTAATGGCGGCTCAGGTTAAAGAACTTACGAAAGAGGTGGAAGGTTGGAAGAGAAAATATCAAAAGGTGAAACAAAAATATAATGCTATTCAGAGAGAACTGGATGATATACGTAAAGATAATCAGAAATTGTCAGAAGAAAAAGATATATTACAAGGTGTTTCTGATAGGTATGATCGTGTTGTGCGTGTTCTTGGAATAGAAACTGTAGATACAGCAGTACAGCAGGATATTCAAAACGAGAAAGTCCTGGAAGAAAAGCGACGGATGGAACAAATGCCGAAGGGAAATATTCATGAAAGATTGGCATGGGGAATGAAAAAAAGCGAGATGGAGAATCAGCAGCGTAAGAAAACTAAATCAAAAAACAGAGAAATGGAGAGATAAGATTATGGAAACACACATTTATGATGAAAAGAACGGATTAAGCTATACTTTGCATGGAGATTATTATTTGCCGGATTTGGTATTGAATGAAGAAGAACCGATATATGGGAAATATGGAATGCTGAGGAAACAGTTTCTGAAGGAACACAGATTAGCAAAATATCAATATTTGTTGTTGACTGGAAAGCTGACGGAACACCTGAATCAAATTGATCAGGAGAGCAGAGAGCAGGTGGAAATGCTTATGGAACAGATGGCAGAAAAACAGGGCGTAACTGAAGAATTAAAGGTACAGAATCGGACGAAGTGGGTTAGACTGATGAATAATATAAAAGCTAGTGCAGAAGAAATGGTGTTGAAACTTCTGAAAAGCACATTGTTTGTAAAACTCCCTGCTATTAGGTTCCACATTCTCACCTCCTTTCTCGTTGGAAAGTTGGTGGTGCTTCCCCCCTTTTCGCGGGGCAATACGGCGTTTTTCAAAAACGCCGAAGATTTTTTGAAATTTTTTCAAAAAATTTTTTGAGCAGCAAAATACGCCTGTCCGAAAAGCCCGGACAGACGTATAGGTATTGTAAGCGGTATTCAGATGATTAGACAGTTCATATTGATAGACGTAGTTTTCCCCGGCGGTGGTCGGGCTTTTTTTGATATGTCAATGACCGTCGGATTTTGTCGATAGGGTATGTGCTTCATGGCGGCTACCTCCTTTAGCCGCCGCTTTTAACAGTGATACCGCGTCATTTCATTAGAAGATAAAAAGAAACGGCGGCTTTGGTTTTTCAAAGCTGCTGCGGAAATCAAAGAACGACAAGCAACAGTTCTGATTTTGCTCCAATATGGTTATTAGGGGCACAAATTAAAATCAAAAAAGAGCCGATAACAGCAGTATTTCAAACTGCATATTATCGGCTCTGCGTCTGTGCGTCTGGCTCTTTTAATTAAATTATTTCTGTTGTTTTTTGGCTTTATTATATGTATTAGCTAACTGTCCACAAGCTGCTTTAATCTCTCTACCATGAGAAACTCTCATGGTAACTTCAAGTCCTGTTTGCTCTAATTGATGTTTGAACGCAACCATTTCTTGTTTTTGTGGTGCTCTAATTTTTGAATTACTCGTCGGGTTGTATTGCAGCACGTTAATCATAACATTTTTGCCCTTAAACCATTTTGCAAGTTGCCTTATATCTGAGGAACGGTCATTTATACCTGGTAAAAGCAAATACGCAAATACCACTTTTCGATTATGCCTTTGAGAATAGGACAATGCTTGCTTAACAACATCTTCAATAGCGTACATGTGCATATGAGGAATGATACAGTTTCTCGCAGCCTGTGTTGCTGCATGTAAAGATATTGTCAACTGAATTTTTAGATGTTCTTCGCGCAATTTTTTTAATTGATTAACTGGACCAACTGTTGATACGGTAATGCCGTCGGTTGGAAAGTTAAGTCCATTTCTATCTCGAAGAATATGGATTGCTGCAATCAAGTTGTCGTAATTGAATAAAGGTTCTCCCATTCCCATAAAAACGATACGATTTACTTTTTGACGTATCAATACAACCTGCTGCACAATTTCAGACGGTGTTAGATTACGAACAAAACCATTGCGTCCGGACTCACAAAAAATACAGCCAACAGAACAACCAACTTGCGTACTTACGCAAACAGTCCCACCATCTCGCCGTTTAATAAAAACCGTTTCAATATACCTGTTATCTTTCAATTCATAAACATACTTTTCAGTATCGCTACTTTTATAGACTTTTTTTGTTGATATTGATAGATTTTCTTTGTGAAATGGCTGTTTATACAATTCCGTATATAAGGCTCTTGCTTTATCCTCTCCAATTACTTCCGACATTTCTTTGTAAGTAAATCCGTATGGGTCATTCAATATTTCCGTAGGTGTACTTTTAGGTAAGTGTTTCATTTAAATATCCTTCCTTTTCAAAATTAAAAAGTTTGTTTTTCAGAGTTTTTGATTATGATTTCTAGTTTTTCAACATCAACGATATGCGTTAATTTACATTTAGGGCAGAAAAGAGGAAAATTTCTTAATACCGTATTATAAAATACTTGAACCCTCGTCTTTCCGTTACAAATTGGACATTTTATCCAATATTTTTCAAGCATAATATTTCTCCTTTTGCGCAAAAAAATGCAGGTCAATTCTCAACATGAGCATTGACCTGCATTTATACATATAATACTACAACAAAATTAAGGCATAGTTTTTATACTATGTCTATACGTCGTTAGTTTTGTTGTATAGCATACGCAAAATAAGCATGACAAAAAAGCCCATATTGAAAATGGGAAAAATCTTTTTTGATTTCAATGCTTATCGAATACGCATGCTATGTAACATAAACATTTCCCCCTTTTAATAATACTATACAAAAAAAGCGGCTAATTGTCAACATATACATATGAATTATTTTGGCTAACTGATTGAATTGTGTAGACATATCCAAGAAGAAAGGGGAACAGTAAAATGTAACAGGGTGAATAACTATGGCAAAAAGACCAGTACCACGATACGACTTTAAGGCTTTTGGGGCAGCGATAAAGGCAGCGCGTGAAGGACGCAAGGAAAGCCGCAAGAAAGTAGGCGACGAAATGTTTATCTCGCCGCGCTACCTTGCGAACATTGAGAACAAGGGGCAGCACCCAAGTTTACAGATATTCTTTGAGCTGATACAGCGTTACCATATATCCGTAGACCAATTCCTTTTAGAAACGCCGCCGGAGAAGAACACGCAGCGGCGGCAGCTTGACGCGCTTCTTGACGGTATGAGCGATACAGGCATACGGATTGTGAGCGCAACGGCAAAGGAGATAGCGGAAGTCGAAACAGAGGGCAGATAAGAAGTGTCCGTCAGAATTGAATAAGGTTTAGAGAGCGTTGTAATCTTTTTTTGAGGATTGCAGCGTTTTTCTTTTGCGGAAGTTTGGCAAAACCGGGCATAGCTCCGTAGTAAGGCATAAGGGATAAAAACATTCGTAGCAAGCATAGGAAGCGGGTACCCACTTCCGTATTTTCCCCTCCCGCGCTGCGGCGCGTCGGTTGAAAATTGCTTGTTGGGAAGTGTCCCAAACCCTCGGAACGGAAAGGAAAGGAGCGAATACATGAACGGACGCAAAAGAACGGTGCAAATCAAATTCAGAGTGACGGAAGCGGAACGGGATTTAATACTGGAAAAAATGAAGCTCGTACCCACCCGGAACATGGCGGCATATCTGCGGAAGATTGCCATTGACGGGTATATCATTCAGATAGACCATGCCGATATAAAGGCAATGACCGCAGAGATACAGAAAATCGGTGTCAACGTCAACCAGATAGCACGCCGCGTAAACGCGACGGGGAACGCATACCAAGAGGACATAGAGGAAATAAAGGGGGTGCTTGCGGAGATATGGCGGTTACAAAGATTAAGCCTATTAAAAGCACTCTAAGCAAAGCCCTTGACTATATCGAAAACCCGGACAAGACGGACGGAAAAATGCTTGTGTCCTCTTTCGGCTGCTCCTATGAAACGGCAGATATTGAATTTGAATATACCTTGTCCCAAGCACTCCAAAAGGGGAACAATTTAGCCTTTCATCTGATACAGTCCTTTGAGCCGGGGGAAGTCGATTATCAGAAAGCCCATGAAATCGGAAAGCAGCTTGCCGACGCGGTAACAAAGGGGCAGCATGAATATGTACTCACGACGCACATTGACAAAGGACACGTCCACAATCACATTATTTTCTGCGCCGTAAATTTCGTAGACCACCGCAAATATAATTCCAACAAAAGGAGCTATTACGGCATACGGAACATGAGCGACAAGCTGTGTCGGGAAAATGGCTTGTCCGTCGTCGTTCCCGGCAAGGGCAGCAAGGGAAAGAGCTATGCGGAGTACCAGGCAGAAAAGACGGGTACAAGTTGGAAAGGCAAGCTAAAGATTGCCGTTGACGCGCTTATCCCCCAAGTTTCCAGTTTTGAGGAATTGTTGCAGCGGTTACAGGCGGCGGGCTATGAGATAAAGCCGGGGAAATATGTGTCATGCCGCGCCCCCGGACAGGAACGCTTCACCCGTCTTAAAACCCTCGGCGCGGATTATACAGAGGAAGCCATAAGGGAACGGATAGCGGGCAGACGGGCAAAGGCGGCGAAAGCCCCCAGAGAGCAGCGCGGCGTTTCGCTGCTTATCGACATTGAGAACAGTATCAAGGCGGCGCAGAGTAAGGGCTATGAACAGTGGGCGAAAATCCACAATCTGAAACAGGCAGCAAAGACCATGAATTTCTTGACGGAACATAAGATTGAACAGTACGCGGATTTAGTCAGCCGGATTGAAGAAATGGCAGCGGAAAGCGGACAGGCGGCAGACGCATTGAAGGACGCGGAAAAGCGGCTTGCGGACATGGCGGTGCTTATCAAGAATGTTTCCACCTACCAAAAGACAAAGCCCGTCTATGACGCATACCGCAAGGCAAGGAACAGGGAGAAGTACCGCGCCGGACAGGAACAGGCGATTATCCTACATGAAGCCGCCGCAAGGTCGCTGAAAGCGGCGGGCATTGCAAAGCTCCCGAACCTTGCCGCGCTGCAATCGGAATATGAAGCCCTCCAAGCGCAGAAAGAAGCCCTTTATGCCGACTATGGGAAGCTGAAAAAGAAAGTCCGGGAATACGATATTATCAAGCAGAACATTGACAGCATTTTACAGGCAGACAGGCAGCCGGAACGGGAAAAGGGAACAGAGCGCGGATAAGGATAGCAAAATCCCCGCCGCTGTGCTATGATAGGGCTATCAAAAAGCAGAGGAGCGTTGAGCATGGAAAACCAGAAAATGCCGGAATATGAAACCATACGCGCCGCCGTTGCCGGGGAAAAATGGGCGGTGGAGAAAGTCGTGGAGTGCTACAAGGACGAAATCGACAGGCTATCGACGGTAGCGGTCAGACAGCCGGACGGAAGCACGAAACAGGAAATCAACGAAGATATGCGCCAGTCCATCACAAAGAAGCTGATAGAAGCCCTCCCGCAGTTCCCGCTTGAAGAAATGGAAAAGGGAAATGTCAGATAGGCAAAAAAAGAACAGGGCGCGGAAGCCAGTATATGACTTCCGCGCCCTGTCTTTTTATGGGTGCTGTTTTCGTGAATGTTACGCAGTAGAACGCCATTTTTGGGGGTAAAGGTATAAAGTATCGCCTATCCGATTTTCACGCCCGGAAAGCCCTGTAAATCAAGGGATTTTCCGCGCCTACTGCGTAACAGGGGCGCGTCTTTTCCTCATGCGCTCGGCGGCTTGTCTGCGGGTGATACGTTTCCGGCAGACGGGGCAGTATTTGACACTGTTAGAGGTTGACGCAAAGAACGCGCCGCACTCGGTACATTTCTTCTTATCCCCTGTCTGGTAAAGCTCCGCATAAAGCAGCCTGTCGGCGGGAAGCACCGCAACCCGGAACCACTTGCAGAGAAGCGAATAGGAAATGAGCTGCGGACATACGCACTCGTCCCCGTCGTCCAGTAAGATACAGTTCCCGTTATCATAATTGCAGCACGTCCGGCGCACAAGGGCGTTGACTTTCCGGCTCTGGGGCGGCGTCAGCCGCTTAACCCCGTTCATACTTCATCAGCGGCGTAAATGGGAAGCTCTGCAAATTCCGCTTCGGTCAAAGCGTCCACTTTGGAAAGGGTGCGCTTTGCAAGCTCCCGCATATCCGCGTCCATGTAGGGCAGCGCGGCGTTGACATTCTCAATCAAAGCCCGCTTGCCGCCCTCGTTGTAAATGCTCAAAAGGTTTGTTTCTTCAACAGTCAGTCTAATCATGCTCATACCTCCATATCGTGATTTTTTGTTTTTGCCGCCGCCTTTTTCGGGGCGGTCTTTGCCTTGTCTGCTTTAAGCTGCGCCCGGATAGAGGGGCGGGGCTTCCTTATCTCCCTGTCCCGGTTCTCCCCCTTGTCAATCAGCGCATACGTCCCATGTCTGCCCTCGATTTTGGAAAAGGAAAGGGTCTTGTAGGGCAGCATGGAGAAAAGGCGGTCAGTGTCCTTTGTGGCTGCAAGCCGCATGAACGCCGGGGAAAGCTCTGCCATGAAATGGGTCTTGTTCGGGCTGTTCGGCTCGTAATGCCGCTTCATTTCCCGCACAATGCGCCGCGCTTCCGTTTCAATCAGCCCGTCCCGCAAAGCGGCAATATGCGCCTTGAAATCCCCCGGCGAAAGCTGCTCCCGGCTGCGCCGTTCTTCCTGTAAGAGCGATTGCAGCGCGTCCGGGTCGTTGGGTACGGCTTCAAAGCGTTCAAATTTCCCAAGCTGCGGGTCTGGGGTTCCGTCAAAATATCTCCCGGCTTCCTGTACCCTTTCCCCATGCTCATAAATCAGCTTCACCGTATCGGCGGGCAGCTCCTTTTCCTTGACGCGCTCATAATGTTTAGAGTAGTCCAGTTCGTACAGATTGCCCTTGATTTTCCCGCGCTCCTTTCCCGTCAGCTCGATTGCATAGGCAAGAACGCGGTCGCTTGTCTGCTCCATGTAGAAACGCCATGTGTTGTGGGGCGCGGTGTCTTTGAGGAAAACGTCGCGCTCCCGGAAACAGTGCGTCCCGGACGGGCGGCAGAACCACAAAAGTGTTTTGTCCTCCCTGTGGGGGCTTGCCGCCGCCTTTGCGATAATCTCTTTGTCAATGTCTAAGTCGCTCTGGTAAAAGCCTGTGTTCTGCTTCATAATCGCTTCAAGGGAAGCAAACAAATCCATGTTTTCAAATTTGCTCTGTTCCGGCATGGGTCAGCTCCTTTCCAAGTCCTGTGACTTCTGCTTTGCGTTTTTCTTCTGTGCCTTTTCCTTGTCGGCTCTAAGCTGCGCCCGGATAGAGGGTTTCTTTTCCGGCTTCGCTCCCTTGCCGCGCTCCTTGTCGGCTTTGACAGCGTTAGCCAGGTCAACAAGGGAAATCTGCTCGCCCGCCTTTACCTTTGCTTCCAGTTCGTCAACGGTGGGGGTGTTGTTGATGATACCGTCAATCATGTTCCCGTTCTGCTCTGTGGTCTGCTCGGCGGTTTTCAAGGGATTGTCCCGCTGCGCCTGTTCTGCGGCAACGGCAAACGCCCGCGTCCCATTCCCCATAATCAGATACTTTCCGTCGTCCGACTGGTGGTGAAAGCCATATCCGGCGGCTTCTATCTGCTCCCGGCTCATGGCGGTCACATGGAAAGTCCCCCTCGGTGTCTTGACAGTTTCGCCCGTTTCCAAGTCGTCCGGGGTAAGCTGCTTTTGCTCCTGTAAAAACTCCGGCACTTCCCGAAAACCTACACTGTCAACGAAATGCGCCGCGTCCTGTCCGTCCTGATGAAGCACTACCACGTCGGAAACGGAAAGGCTGTGTCCCTTAAAATCTTTGGGGTGGTCGATATTGAAACAGGTGTAAATATCTTCAAGGGAAGTTTCCGGCGCAAGGGGCGCGGAATAGACAAGCTCATAGTTCGCCCTGTCAACCACATTTCCCGCCGCCTGCAGGCGGTCGTATGGCTCAAAGCGGAAATCCCTTGTTTCGTCCCCGCCCTTTATCTGGTAAATGGAAAAGGTGTCTTTGTCCTGTCCGGCGGTCTGCGCCGTTTCCTGTGCCTTTGCGTAAAGCTGCTTCACGTCGCCCTCGGTCAGCTCGCCGCTTTTGAGCTGCCCCATAAGCTCGCGGCATTTCTCCGGCGTTCCCGTATAAAGCACGTCGCCCATTTTCGCCCGCCCGTTCTCCTGTGTCACATAGGCTTGCAAGAGGTAGCTGTTTTCCCGGCTGTCGCTGTAAGGGTTCCGGCGCACTCTGTAAATCGTTTCCGGGGTAAAGGCTTCTTTCGGGGCTGCGCCCGCTTTTTCCTGTGCGCCGGATTTTCCCGGTGCGGCTGCTTCCGGATCCGGCTTCTCCGGCGCGGCTTCCTGTCCCTCTCTGGTGGGCTGCTCCTGTCCGGCGGTCTGCTCCTTGTCCTGTGCCTTTTGCAGCTCCGCTAAGTTCTCGTCTATGGAATTGATAATCTCGGCGGCTGCGCTGCGTATCGTTTCAAGGGAGCTTTTCAGCTCGGACAGCTCCCGCCCGCTGCTCCACCCGGCGACATAGCCGAAAGAGTAGTCCGACGTGTCAAGCCCGTAATGTTGGCAGACAGTATAGGCGACGCTTTCCGCTTCGACTTCGCGGGTGCGGCGGTCAACGTGGGGCTGCTGCTCGTCCTTTGGCGCGTTGAGGTCAATGTCGTGCAGCTTCGCATGGGCGATTTCGTGAATAGCGGTCTTTAAGGTCTGTAATTCGCTCATGCCCTCGTTGATAGCAATGCGCTTGTCCTCCAAGTGGTAGTAGCCATGAGAGCCGCCCTCGATATTCTCAAAGGCGATAGGAACGGGGGAAGTCTTTTCAAGGGCTGCGAAAAAATCCTTGTAGCGGTCAACGTCGCCTGTCAGCTCGTCAACCGCAATGTCCGGCAGCTCCTTTCCCTCGGTCTGGGAAACGTCAAAGACGGATACCACCTTGTAGGCGGGTATGGTGACTTCCTTTTCCTCGGTGACGGGCTTCCCGTCCTTGCCGATAACGGGCTTCTGCGTGTGCGGGTCGATTTTCTGCATTTCCTGTTTGATTTTATAGGGTGACGGAGCAATGATTTTAATTCCCTTTTGCCCTTTCATCACGTTTCGTTCAAAGTTGTTCTTCCAAGCGGAAAAGCCCGCCACAAGGGAAGCGTCCGGCTTCTGCATGGCGATAAGGACGGTGTTTCGGAAGCTGTAATTATGGAATTTTGACATGACTTTCAGATATTCCCGGTAACGCTCGCTGTCAAAGAGTTCCGCAATACCCTGTTCCAGACGGTCGGTAATCTCTTTGAGCTTTTCGGCGGGCTTCTCGCTCGTCAGCACGATAGGGATAACCGGGCGCGGCTCCTGTGGCTGCTCTGCGGTCTGCGCCGTTCTCTGCCCCGGCGCGGCTGCGTCCATTTCTACCTTTGACGGGTCGGGTCTTTCCGGCTGCGGGGGCTGCGGCGTTACCCGGTATTCCTCCGGCACGTCGCGCCCGTCGTACCATTCTGTAAAGGTGTTGCGGTTGTTGTAGATATAGCCCTTTTCGGTAAACATACCGTCGTCGTTAATGGAAGCGTCCCGCCCGTATTCCTCATACATGAAATACTTTTTCGCTTCTTCGGGAAGTTCCGGTTCTTCCAGTTCATCAACCAGATAACGCCCGTATTCTTCTTCATTGTGGACGGACGGATAAATCCAGTAGCAGTCAAGGTTCTGTGCAAGGTTGATAATGTCCTGTAAGCTGTCGGCATGGTCGCCGTATTCAATGGCTGCAATGAATTTCTCCCGGTCGTCGTCAAACTGCATTTCCAAGAGCTTCCCTAAATAGTTCAGCTCGTCGGGGTGGGAATACTCGCTTAAATGCTCCGTCAAGCCGGGGATAGTGGATTGAAATTCTGTGAAATGCCATTCCTCATAGTGCTTGAAGTCAATCCCGATACGGTCAAAGACTTCTTTCAGATGTTCGGCAGTCGTGGGGAATGTCACCCATTCGCCCGCGGGTCTGCCCTCGGTGTACTTCCCAAGATTGGAAAGATAGCCGCTTAAAATCGGTTCTGCCATTTGTTCGCTCCTTTCTTTTTCAATCATGCGGTGCATAAGCTCAAAATCCTCAATGCTCATGCTCCCGTCAAATACATAGGGGTTAAAATCCTCCCCGTCCCGGTAGGGCTTTTCGGAAAAGGGAAGCCCCGCTTCATGGGCGGCTGCCCTCGCTTCCTCGATAACCTCCGGGGGAAGCCTGTCGTCATGCGCTCCGATAAAACCGTCAATGTCGTTCATGCTGTTTTCGTAGTGGTAACGCACTCCGGCGGTCAGCTCGTCAAGGCTCATGTCCTCGCCTAAATGCCCGCAATAGTAGCCGTTTAAGATAACGGCGGCGGGGTCAATGCTTTTTATTTCCTCTAACCGGCTCCTGTCCTCCGGGTAGAGCGTATCGTCCATATCAAGATGAAAATATTCCGCGTTCCATGAACGCCCCTGTTTCCAGAACGCCACCCATGCGATACCGTCCCTAAGCTCGTCTTGATAGTCCTTTACGGTGTCCCGTAAACTTGCCATAGTGAAAAACCTCCTTTCTCTGCGGCAGCGTCATAAGCTGCATTTTTTGGCTGCATGGTCTACTACGGGTACGCCCGCATTTCTGCCAAATATTTTTGAAAATTTTTAGAGGGTGAAGCCCTCCGCAAAAGAGGGTTTGGGAAACTTCCCAACAAGCAAAATCCCCGTCCGGCGCGTCAGCGTCGCAACGGGGATTTACGGAAGTGGGTACCCGCTTCCTATGCTTGCTATTCAAGTTTTTAGTTCTTCTGTACTTCGATACGGTAGTTGACGTATTTCCCGCCAGTGTCAGCCAGAACGATAGTTCCGTCGTAGGTCTTGCCTGTTTTCGGGGAGTAGAGCTTCTTCACATTCGCCTTGCCGGATTTAAGGAGCGCGGCGGCAATCTTCGCGGAAAAAGCGGTCTTGCGTTCCTCGAAAAAGCGGTCATTCTTCCACATGACAAAGGCACATTCTTTGTTGCTGCAATAATAGTTTTTCTTCCCCTCATGGACGGGGGAACCGCAACGGGGGCATTTGCCGACAGAGGGCTTTTCCTCCCGGAACAAATCCTTTTTCCCGTCCAGTGCTGCGGCGTGTGTCCGCACAAGCTCCCGCGCCATAGCTTCAATGCCGGACAGAAATTCGCCGGGGTCTGCGGCTCCCTTTGCTATCTGCGTCAGATTGTTTTCCCATTCTGCGGTAAGCTGTGGGGAAGTGAGTATATCCGGCAGAATACAGATAAGGCTGTTCCCGTTTTTGGTAGGGATAAGCTGCTTCCCCTTGCGCTCCGCAAAGCCGCCCTTTACCAGTTTTTCAATGACGGCGGCGCGGGTGGCGGGAGTGCCAAGCCCCCGGCGTTCCGCGTCCGGGTCGGTGTCCTCATTCCCGGCGCGTTCCATAGCCGACAAAAGACTTGCTTCATTGTGGGGCTTCGGGGGCGTGGTGGCATGCTCTGTCACTTTTGCCGCCGGATTTTCAAAGGTCTGCCCCTCGGAAAAGTCCGGCACATCTAACACAAGCTCGTTTTCGTCGTCGCTGTCCGGCTTCTTTTTGAGGGTCGCCCGGTAAAGCCGTTCAATCTCTTTCCACCCGGCAGCGATTACCGCCTTTCCCTTTGCCGTAAATTCATGGTCGGCGCAGGAGAAAACCGCCGTTACCGCTTCGTAAACGTGCGGCTCTGCGGTCGCCATAAGCAGACGCGCCCCGGCAAGGGTCAGGATATTGC